>Ga0187855_10000934_pt1 | contig 24219 bp, 24 predicted proteins | sample June2016WEW_8_10_2_FD_132969 | JGI IMG/M metagenome (GOLD analysis project Ga0187855, IMG submission 132969) | Peatland microbial communities from SPRUCE experiment site at the Marcell Experimental Forest, Minnesota, USA - June2016WEW_8_10 | ecosystem: Environmental > Terrestrial > Soil >...
CCATCGTAAACCGTGACCGGAAAACCACTCTGCAGCGCAGTGATTCCAGAAAGATGCCAGTCGCCCAACAAGGTACGCACGAAAGATACATCGCGCATGCCCTTCGGGAGGGGAATCCCATAGTTGTATGTGCCCACCAACCGCTGGCGCGCGTCGTATACGGAATCTCCGTAACTCAGATGCGTAAAGCCCGGAACATAGTTGACTCCATACCCATTGGCGACTGAATCCTCAAGGCTTGATGAATTGTCGAGGGCATGGCTCCATGTGTACGCAAGGGTAAAGTACAAGCCATGGCTCATGGCCTTCTGCAGCAAAACCTGCAATGAGTTATAGCCTGAGGAGCCGCTGGTGTGCATGCCCCCGATGGAAAGGTAATACGGCTCGCCGTTGGGAAAAACGCCGGGGATCTGGGTTCCGGGGACCGTTCCAGGCTGCAGTTTCTCTCCGGGGAAAAAGAGCGATTGAGATCCGGCCAACTGCAGACAGGTGAAAGTTTGAGGGTTCGGGCCCTCGAAAAGAGTGATCGGGGTACTCGATCCTGTTCCATTCAGGCAGTCGTCGTGGCCTTGCTGAGTAATGGGGTCGCCTTCTCTGGCACGGATCAGTTTCCTTCCCAGCGAGCCGACATAGCCGACAGTCAGCACCATGTTACCCGGCAGCGAGCGCTGGATATTCAGGTTGAAGTTATAGGTATAAGGAATGTCCACTTCCGAAGTAAGATTGTCCATCTCCAGCGGATAGAGAGACATGAAGCTTACACTCGGTCCCGGCGTGGGAACTACATACGGGAAGGGATTGCCCGGAAAGGACGCTCCGGGGTTACCGGCGATATCGGCAAATGGATTGGCAAAGCTCGGATTTCCGCCCAGGGCGGCAGCCCCGACGCTGTTCTCCGAGAACGGCGGGTCATTCGAGTTCACCTGGGCGCCTTCACCTTGCACTCGATTCCAATACAATCCAAACCCGCCCCGGATCACAAACGCACGTTGCCCGGGGTCTCCAGTCAACACTCCAAGGTTGACGTTCGGCGACCATGCGAACCCCACGCGTGGAGAGAAGTGATCCCAATGCGTGGTTGGGCTGCCGTTCTTGTTGCATCCGGGATCGCCGGGATAGAGCAGGCCGGGAGGCGCGTTGGGAAAAACCTTCGATTCGGCGTTCGACGGTGTCCAGCATGTTACGCCAACACCCTTGTATTGCAGGTCTTCGTACGGAGTCTCCACGTCGTAGCCAATGCCATAAGCCAGCGACAAAGTATTCGTCGCCTTCCAGTGGTCTTGAGCGTACGCATAATATTGCGCTGCTCTCACGTCAACAAAGAATCCCGAGCCCTGACTGTAGGTGGCCGGAATGCCCAATAGAAAATCAGCAGCTGAATCGCCTGTGGTGTAAACCGCGGAATTGTTGTTGAAAAAAAAGTTGCCGCTGTTGTTGGAATAGAAAGGGTTACTAATACCAAATCGCTCCACTTCGGCGCCGAATTTAAGGTCGTGATTTCCCACGACCTTGCTGAAGTTATCGACATAAGTGTAGTTCTGATCCTTCCGGGGCTGCGGCCCGTTGGTGCTGAAGCCGAGAGCGAAATAGCCGTTTACGTTGATAAACGGCAACGCGCCTGCGGCGGCATCCTGGGGAATGATGTTGAAGCCGAACGACGAAGGCGCGGCGAGCGTTGAAGCGGCGGGCTCAAGTTCAGCGTAGTTGAATCGAAAATATCCGGCGCGTAGTTCGTTCAAGGTTGTGCTGTTGAACACATGCGTCCACGACGCGTTGAAAATCTTCGTGTGGGACGAGTTGTCAGCAGCAAATCCCGGCAGCGTCGCCCCGGTTCCGGTCGACTCGGTGGAAGGGAGCGGTAAGGTATTCACAGCCGGATTAGAGTCGAAGATCGTCGATGCCCACAGCGTGTCTTTCGACGTCAACTTATCATCGACGCGGATAATGCCCTGATCGTCGTTTGAAGTGTTCGCGGCGTTGAAGCTGTCGTAATAGATCCCAGAACTCGAATCGTAAAGGGTGTACAGGGGAACATATTTGTTAAGCAGGTTGTTGGCTATCTGATCAAAGTCCGACACCGGAACTTGCGCATCGGGGAAGCAGCTATTCCAGGGAGTACCCTGGGGGCACAGGCCATCCGGCCCCTGGATTCCATTGGGAAACGGGATTGGATTGCTGGAAAATTGCTCCACGTCCGCCGAAAAGTCCCCCCCCCTCTGGCCGGGAGAGAAGACAGGGGTTCTGGTCGGCTGCCCAGAGCGGTTTCGCAACCCCTGGTAGGCCACAAAGAAGAATGCGTGATTCTGCCGGATCGGACCGCCCAAGGTGCCGCCGAAAACATTCTGGTGAAACTCGGGCTTGATGGTTGCCAAGTACGGGTTGGCGTTGAGGAATGTGTCGCGATAAAACTCAAATCCGTCGCCGTGGAGCTGGTTGGTGCCGCTCTTCAGCGCCTCGTCGACGATCGCCCCCGAATTCCGGCTGAATTCCGGATCGATCGTGCTGGTGATCACGTTTACTTCGGCCAGAGCGTCGGGGTTCACAATTATCCCGGGCTGATTCAACAGAAAATCGTTAATGTCGGTTCCATCGACTAGGTAGGAGTTCTCCTGCGTCTGGCTCCCGTTGGTCGAGAAGGTAGCTTCGCGATCAGAGGCTTCAACCGTTCCCGGCGCGGTCTTTTGCAGTTGCACGGCATCTCGTCCGAGTGTGGGAAGCTCCTCGATCTGCTGCGATCCGATCACGTCTTTGAGCTGAACGTCAGACGATTCCACCTGCACGGCGGTCGAATTCACTTCAACGGTCTGCGAAGAGGTTCCGATCTGAAGCCTGGCATCGATCTCACGTGCGGAACTGAGATCGAGCATGATGCCGGTGGTGGTGAAGCGTTCGAAGCCCTGGTCCTCGACCGTGATCGAGTAGGGACCGCCGATGTGCAGGTCGGGGAAGACGAAGAAACCTTTGTTGTCGGTCTTCTGCGTGTTCGAAATGCCCGTACTCGTGTTGAGTGCAGTGACGCCCACGTTGGGCAACACGGCTCCGTTTGGGTCAGTAACTGTGCCGTGAATGGATGCCGTGGTGGCTTGCCCAAAGGTGCAAACAGGAAGAAATGCCGCGGACGTGAGAATCACGCCGAGTCTCAGGGATATGCTTCTAAGTTTCACAAGGACCTCCAAAAATGGTGTTCAAACTCCGATTGCCGCAGGAGTCGGCTACGAACAGCCGGCGGAGCGAGGGGTTTGGGGAACGGCTCCGATGGTCTGTTCCTGCTGAGCTGAAAACTATCCGAGCGGCCAGATATGGATCTGGGGACATAAGAGATCCTCTGGCCCTGGGAGCTGTTCAACAACCTCAGTTAGTGAAGAACAAAATTGTGTTACGAGAACCAAGAGTGGGTTGCGGCGTTCATTATTAAGGAAGAGAGAAAACGTTGTCTTCGCCCATTCGGATGGCTGCACGGTCAATCGAGGGGCGGGGGTCAGAATCAGACTGGAAACGAATGAAGCGCCCTGATGTTTCGCTCGCTTCGACAGAATCAGATTGCGTCTGAGTCTCAAGTCACGGGGAAGGTCTCAAGAGTTGGAAACGTAGCCCGAACAGGCCATCGAGGCCCGGGGGATCCACATAGTGATTCCAAATGATTTATGCACTGAAGTTGCCCAAATACCCGGTTTTGTATCTCAACATTCTTGGGGATGATTAGGCGCTAACCGGAGGAGCTTCAACCCGTGATCTCCCCGGCGATTCCAATTGTCCTGGGCCGCAATCGGTGAAAGCAGCAGAGGGATGGTTTTCAGTAAGAATCGACGGGTGCGATACGGCGTCCGCGACAATGATTCTTTTGCCCGTCCGTGGAAACCGTCTCGAGAACCCCTGGCGGTGCTCCCGTGTCGAAAGTTATCAGCCAGCGTGTGCAATCTTGACCACTCAGGAGCTAATTCCACGCCCACTATAGGGTAAGTTCTTGTCTGCGCGACAAGGCACCCGTTTTGTCGGAAACGTGCTACTTAGTTGGCCTGCATGGCCAACTTCGGTGCGTTCACGAGCAGCTCTTCTGGAGGCGGAAATGACAGAACCAAGACAGAAGGCGGCGCCGCACCCAAGGGCCAGGATCACCGGTATCGTTTATCTGCTTTACTTTCTGACGGCGATTCTTGCCGAGATTCTGCTGGGCAGGAAGCTTGTTGGCTATGGCCGTGCCACCAATCTTGTCGCCACCGGCTGCTACGTCGTTGTGACATTACTCTTCTATGGAATGTTCAAGCCGGTCAGCAGGCTCCTCTCTCTCATCGCGGCATTTCTCAGCCTGGCGGGATGCGTCGTTATGACGCTGGGTGATTATCCTCGCGCCTCCCTTCCCATCAGCCCGCTTCTGTTTTTTGGACCCTATTGCATTCTGATCGGCTACCTGACTTTCAAGTCCAACTTCTTGCCTCGCGTGTTAGGCGTGTTGATGGCATTAGCTGGTTTGGGGTGGCTGGCCATTCTGTCCCCCACCGTCGCCCACTCTCTATCCCTCTACATCGACATTCTCGGCATCTTCGCTGAAGCCTCGCTGATGTTATGGCTCGTAACGATGGGCGTGAACGTTCAGCGATGGAACGAGCAGGCCGCCGCGGCATGAAAGCCTCTTCCGTGGGCGTGCGCCGTCGCCGCTATCGTGAACCAATTTGATTCGCACTTACCGCGACAACCCGCGCAAAGAGAGGACGATAATGAGCACAGCAGTAGTGGAAAGGATCCGAGGCGTGTCGCCGAATTTCATGGCCAGGATGGCCGGTGGGCTTTACGTGTTCAGCTTACTGACAGCCCTATTCTTCGAGTTGTTCCTTAATGGCAGGTTGGGTCGCGCAGCGAACTTCATCCAGATGACGGGCATGGCCGTTGTGACGCTGATCCTGTATGCGATCTTCAGGCCGGTGAATAGGAACCTCTCGCTATTGGCCGGGACCTCCAACCTCGCGGGGATTACTCTCGAGGCGATTCACTTGGCATCCCATGGCAACGACATTGCCATGGTCTTTCACGGAATCTTTTGCATCCTCACCGGCTACCTTATTTACAGGTCTGAGTTTCTGCCCCGAGTGCTGGGTGCCCTCATCGCGTTTGGCGGATTTGGTTGGCTCACCTATCTTTCACCACCGCTCCAAGACTATCTTTCTCCCTACAATCTGGCCTGCGGCCTCATCGGCGAAGCGTCGGTGTTCCTGTGGCTCCTGGTGATGGGTGTGAACGCTCAGCGATGGAACGAACAGGCCACGGCATCACGCACACGGTTGCGATCAATCAAGCCTCCATCTAAACAGATACTGCACGCAGGCTAACTGCATTTCGAGGAAGAAACCATAGCCCTGCTGCAGGCACCGAGTGAATGGTGCGCCAAAGGCAATTTTTCAACCGGCGCACTCATCGAGCCGATCTTGCATTCAATTTCGAGTGCCGGTTGGGTGGTCGCCTACTCTTCAGCTGCCAGGTAGTCGTTTGCGAGGAGCCGGTCGCTCGAACACCCCGCGGCCAAACCACCCGCCAGCGAGTCGAACTTGCCTAAGATCACTCTATCGGAAGGCTCCCAACAGATAGCACACCAACAAGATCACAATCACCGTGCCCAGCCCGATGCCTGCGCCTCCGCCTGCGCCCCACCTGTTGTAGCCGTAGTAACCACCGCCCCCACCGAAAAGCAAGACCAGAACGATAATGAGAATGATCAGCATCTCGCCCCCTTTACACCGGGTATCCCCGGGTTATTACTCTTGTTCCATCGCATCGAACGTGTCTCGCTCGACGATTGACTGATGAGCCTCCGCCACTAGGCCTCCATGGACTGTGGCTCGCTCTTCGCGATCTCTCCTGTGTGCCCCACGACTTCCAGGTATCCCAAAGCTTTCCTGGCCGGGTCCTGAGTGGATGCGTAATCGACCGGGCTATGTCCATGGGCAGCGGCTTCATCTGCGGGATTCATGTTCGCTGTCTTGACATGACTTGCAAGGCCGAGCTTCTGAAGGAGGAGAATGCCGTAGTAATTGACATCGATTTCATACCAGGCCAGTCCGTGACGGGCGGAGACTGGATGTGCGTGATGGTTGTTGTGCCATCCCTCTCCACCGGTCAGCAGCGCCACCCAAAAGTTGTTCCGCGAGTCGTCACTCGTTGAAAAGCGCCGTGTACCCCACAGATGTGTCACGGAATTGACCATCCAGGTGACGTGAAATCCGATCGTCGCAGGCAAAACTGCGCCCCACAAGAGCCACGACCATCCTCCGAAAGCAAAAAGCGTAATGCCGAGGACGGTCAACGGAATCCAGTGATACTTATTGAGCCAAACATAGTAGCGGTCCCGCGCTAGGTCCGGAGTGTAGCGCTTGAGAACTTTTGTTTCATTGCGAAGAGGGCCGTTCAAAATCCATCCCACATGGGACCACCACTTTCCGTCTCTTGGCGAGTGCGGATCTCCCTTTTTATCGGTGTATCTGTGATGCATGCGATGAACAGCAACCCAGTAAATGGGCCCCCCTTGGAGGGCAAGCGTTCCGCAGGTAGTAATGAAATACTCCAACCACTTTGGAGTAGAGTACCCACGGTGAGTCAGCAGGCGGTGGTAGCCCATCCCAATTCCGACATTCTGCGCCAGAACCCATAACACTAAGAACACAACGAGCGCCGACCATCGAAAATAAAAAAAGGCCGCCAGCGCGCCGAGATGAAAGGTCGCGAAGGTAATCGCAAAGATCCAGTTGGTCCCGCTTCTCATCGCCTGAGAGAGAGGAGGCGTCTCGTTGTTGAGAGCCATCGCAGGGGCTTGCGCGTTTTGCTGAAGAAGAGGAGGCTGAAGTTGCATCATGATGATCCTCTAGATTCCTTGACTGCGCCCCGTGGACAGGCGGCTTGTTTCGCCTTTACTAACGTGCACTGGATGGCGATGTCGCTCGCATTGAACGGGATGCCTCAGGGGACGAAGGGGCCTCAGAGGCCAGAATCGCCGATGCCGCCATTGACTGGCGCACCCGGAAATAGTCTCGTTGAGCAGCTAAATGAAAACTGTTCAGTTTTGCTCACAAATGACTGCGGAGACAATCGCACCTGCCGCCTCGAAGATTCGCATGTGCTGATCGGGATCCAGGCACGCGATCATTGCTTCGACAACTCGCTTGGTCTCATTGGGGCCTCGAACGGGAATGGAAATAACGCCGGCCTGTTCCGCCGGGTAGTCGTTTCCTCCTGGAAACAACGCATCCCCGACATAAATCATCTCCTGCACTGCAATTCCGAGAATGTCGCGCAGTTTTCTGATTCCGTAGGCCTTATCAATGCCCGGTTTGGTGATGTCGATCGAGGTCGAACCACCGATTCGCACTGAGAAATCGGGAATCAGAGTATCAAGGATTGCTTTGATTTTCGTGCGCTTGGCGAAATCGGGATCCCATTTCGATTTCTCTTCCAGCGGCGCCTGCTGGCCGAGAGCTGAATAGGTTATTTGGCTTCCTCGATCCTCGATTGCTTCACCCCAGGTTTTTTCGACATCGAAACCGGCTGTTTCGATCGCTTTTTTCAAAGAACTGACAATCTTCTCTCTTTCATCGACCGTGAAGTCTTCTGAATAGAGCTTCTCCCAATCCCCTCTGTATTGGAAGAACTGTGTGCCGCAGGTGGGGAGAATCGATAGTCTTGCCAGCCGCTCGTCGTGCGGAAGCTGCGACAGCACCTGTTTCTCAAACTGTTGCCAGGCGCCTCCTGAGATGATTGCCACCCTGACCACCCCGAGCAGATCGTGCAGGAGGGACGCCATTTCGGCATCGAGAGACGATTTGCTGGCGGCTAGCGTCCCATCCAAATCAAAGATAATCAGACTTTTCACCGCTCCGTCCGTTTCAGAAAACTTGCAGTCTCAATGAAATCGATGAATCTGCGTGCCGTAATGTTGTTGATCCGTTCCGAATGATTGGGCGGCGCGATCTCTAACAAGGTCACTGCGGTGCCCGGGTGAAATGCACACGCACCGGCCTCTGCGGGCAAGAGCCATACTTCGCCTTTACCGACGGGATAAGGGACTCCAGCGTATTCGAGTACTCCCCGGCCCTCAATGCAGACCAGGACGGATGGCACGTTCTCTGCGCCGACAGTGAACAGCGACTGCCCGCACAAGCGCCAAAGCGAGAATTGATGACAATCAAAGAGGCTTTCTCGCACCACCGGCGAGGTGGTCTCTACGAAGGGCAGCACGAGGCCCTCAGTGCTTTGTTTAAAATCAATGCTGGCGAGTGCTTGATTGATCTGCAGCGACCGCGGCTTGCCGGTTTTCGCATCCACGTGGCCCCAGTCGTAGAGGCGGAAAGTCACGTCGCTGTTCTGCTGAACCTCAAAGACAACAGTATCGCCGCCCAAGGCATGAACGGTTCCGGCCGGGATGAATACCGCGTCGCCCGGTTTCGGGATTATGTTCACCAAGCGGTCTACGATTGTCCCGTTGACGAGCGAATGGCGCAGATCGTTGACCGTTGTGCCCGGTTTCAGGCCGGCGTAGATGCGGCTTCCGCTTGAGGCCTCAATCACAACCCACGCTTCGGTCTTTCCGCTCTCGCCCGCTGGAATCAGGTCCGGTTGTGCATCGCTGGGATGAACCTGGACGGAAAGCATTTCGCGCGCATCAAGAAATTTGAGGAGCAACGGAAAGCGGCGAAAGCACGGAGCGAGATTGCCCATGAGCGGTTCCCGGAATTGCTCCATCACTTCACTGAGCGCACGTCCTTTCAGCGGTCCGTTGGCAACCTGGCTTGGATGATCGTCGCGGTCACTGAGCACCCACGCTTCGCCAATTGGACCATCACCGGGAAGCGGCGTGGCGAGCAGGTCGGCCAAGCGCCTTCCGCCCCACGGCCGATACTGATAGATCGGCTCGAAGCGCAAGGGATACAAAGATAACTGGCTCATGGTGTACCACACAGCTTTCGAGATTCACGGCGGGGCCTCGATCGAAGTCGATAGCCTCGGGAACTACCTCGGGCGAGCGTCGTTGAGATTCGCCCCCTCACCTAGGGAAGCCGGTGCCCATGTGGAACCCATGCCAGGTCGCCGCTGAGAACGTAAATCGAGATCGCCGCGAACATGAAGACCGCGCCTACCCAGAAGCGCCAGTCACGATGCATACGCTTCCAGTACGGGCCAGGGCTGGGTTCACCGCTGTCGCCACTATTTCCTTCGTGGTTGTGTCTGTTCCCCGTCATCACTTCTCAGCCAGTGCCGGCTCAGGATCAGAGGCGATCATGTTTTGCGCGGCCTTCTCTTTGCTCGCTCGTTCCTGGCCGATTCCGATGGTCAAAGCGGTCCCGCTGGCTAGCGCCAGTTCCGAGCGGAATGCATGAAATTCCGCAATGGAATTGCGTAGCGCTTTCCAGGTAAGTCTCCCACCTTCGAAGCTAAGATTCTGAGCAATTCGGGACTAAAGGTGAAGCTCGTCTGTTGCGTGGCTCCGAAACGAGTGCGGGTTGTGCGCCTACCCAGGAAAGCCTCCATCCCATCAGCTTTCGGGCAATCAACCGATCCAGATCGTCGAAGACCGCGGATAGGCGTTTACGGGGAGTTCCTTGGTAATCATCTTGAAAGTTCCTCTCTTCATCTCCGCAACTGGTGGCAGCGCGGCGGGAGCGTTGACACATCAGTTTTTCGGATCCGCAGGAGAATCGATTCCCGACATCATTTCGCCAACAGTTTTTGGATCGCGTGCAGTTCAAGACGGCGTTTTGCGGTGGTTTTGGGGTAGGCCATCTTGAGTTCCGCCATCGCATCCAGCACGATTTGAGAAACGATGAGATGCGCATTCTCCTTGTCGTCGGCGGGGACGACATACCAGGGCGCATGGCGGGTGCTTGTCGCGCGGAAGCAATCTTCGTACGCCTTCATGTATTGTCTCCAATATTTCCGCTCGTGAATGTCGGATGTGCTGAACTTCCAATTCTTGTCCGACTCTCCAATACGCGCCAGGAATCGCTTTCGCTGCTCCCCATAAGAAAGATGGAGGAAGATCTTAACGGTTTTCGTGCCATTTCGATAAAGGTGCTTCTCCAGGTCTGCAATGGAGCGGTACCTCTGGTCCCAAATGTTCTTCTCGTCGCGCAACTCCTCAGGAAGTCCCTGGTTCCGAAGAAGCTCCGGATGTACTCGGACGACCAGCACCTCCTCGTAGTAGGAGCGGTTGAAGATGCCGATCCGGCCGCGTTCGGGAAGGCGGCAGCTGGTCCGCCAGAGAAAATCATGATCGAGGTCCTCTGCGCTCGGCTGTTTGAAGCTGAATACCTCGCATCCTGCGGGATTAACGCCGGACATCACGTGACGGATGGCGCTGTCCTTGCCGGCGCCGTCCATACCCTGGAAGATCAGCAACATCGCATAGGTGTGGGAGGCGTAAAAAAGTTGTTGCAGCGAACTCAGCTTTTCCAGATGCTGGCAGAGAAGATCCTTATACTCCTTAGTCGACCTCGAATATGCATCGACAATTGTCGGCCACTTGCTCAGGTCGACCTTCTTGTCGGGCGGCACGCGGTAGTCTTTCAAATCGATGGTCACTGTCTCCCTCCTGTGGCGCGGAGCGAGTTTATCAGGTACGTCTTATTCGCGCAGGCAAGACGGATTTTCGGACACAACTCCTGGTCCGGGCCGCTGAAATCGGCCCGCGGCCATACAATCCCAGCGGATCAGCGTGGGAACGAGGCCCCTTGCGAATGGTTCCAATCTTATCTTTGCTTCATGAACCATCCAATGAACGCCCCCGCTGTGATGCCCGCGGCAAACGTCGTCACGACCGTGAGAGCAAGATGCCGGTGGAGACGGTGAGTTGTCTCATTCAGGAATTCTTCGCCCGCATCGCAACTTTGCTTCGCGGCATGCCGCACGACTCCCACTCCATCCTCGATAGCATCGGCAATGGCTCCCGTTGCGCGAGAAGCCTGGTGAGCTGATTCGGCAATGTTGTCAGCCGTTCTCTCCATTACAGTTTGTGACATCGAATCCTCCTATGCCCATTAGGGGCGGTTACTGGTAGGTCCCTCCGATTGGCGAGATTCACGTGCTCGTAGAGCCTTGACCAGGGTCAGTGTCCAATTTCCCGATTCAAAAAGCTGGCTAGATTTGACCGTGACGGAAATCGCTCACAATGTGAGCGATTCCTGACCAACGGAAACGACCTCTCGCTGCCATCCATGAACGACGTGATAATTCGTCCGGCGGGAACAAGCAACGGTGACCACCAGAGCTGTCCGCGATACGCCGCGACATTGCTCGGAATTGAGCAGTTTTGACCAGCCTTCTCGCGTCAGCCTGCTTCACAGTCGACCCTGGGCCTTCAGCCTGCGAGGCCAGCGTGCTCCTCATTCCATGCAAAGGAGAACGATATGTCCCACCTCACGGTCGTCCAGTTGATCGCTGGTGCGTTTGCCCTCATTCTCGGCACGGTCATGGCGATCAGATCGTTCCTTAAGAATAGCGGCGAAGAAATGGCGGCTTTCCGCGACTATTTTGGCGCCGAATACCATCGCGGCCTCCTTCAGCAAAGCGCCTGGTACGACGACGAGAACCTGTACGATCGCTGGCCTCGCTATGCCTTCAACATTCTTGAGCAGGGCGTCACCAAGCGACGTCAACGATGCGGCCACCTCAGCCGGCGGAATCGCGATTGATCCGGAGTCGTTCGAGCTGCAACGGCGGAAAGCCACTCTCTCCTTACACTCTTCAATTCCGCGGTGTGCACTTTTGGCCAGCATTCGCGCGGCTGGCCGCGCATGATCGTTTCTGCGAAGGTTCCTTCACGGCCCGAAGTACTCTCCTATCAGCCCTGCCGTCCCGGAAACACCGCACAGGAGAACACGATGCCTTATCACTTCACGAATACCGAGCTTATCGTCGCTGCGATCGCACTCGTCGTCATTGTTGTCATCGCCGTTGGCATGTATCTTCAACACCGCAAAGCCAAGACTGCTACCCTGCGCAACCGCTTCGGGTCGGAGTACGACCGCGCTATCCAGGAGCATGGTTCCTCGCAGAAGGCCGAGGCAAAACTGGCCGATCGTGAAACTCGTATAGACACGCTAAAAATCCGCGAACTCGGCGCCACCGAGCGCGAGCGATTCGTCGCCGACTGGCAAGGCGTGCAATCCCGCTTCGTTGACCACCCCAAGACTGCGGTCACTGAAGCTGACGAACTGATTTCTGCGCTGCTCGAGGCCCGCGGCTATCCCAAGGACACCTTTGAACAACGCGCCGCAGATGTCTCCGTTACCCATCCTCGCGTGATGAAGGACTTTCGCGTGGCACACGCCATCGCGGTGCGGCCCTATCAGTCTGAGGTAAGCACTGAAGAGCTCCGTACTGCAATGATTCAATTCCGCGCCATCTTCGAGGAGCTCGTCCAGGTCCAGAATCCTCAAGAGAAAAGACCGGCCGCATAACGCACAGTTCGCAGAGCGAATGGCTTCTCGATAAGTTGGATGGCCTTGAGGATCACAAGATGAGATATCAATTGGCGAGCCTAATTCGATGCGGCAGCAAGCTGGCATCCTCCAGCTTGCTGCTTGTGTGTTCATTCGCATTGGGAACTACATCTGGATTTTCCAGCAGTCCAAGTTTCGAGACGATTCGCGCAACCTACTCTCAAGCCGGTAACACGATGGGCGTAACGCTGATCGTTTACAACTACACCACTTCTGCGGATCTGCAGGTTCTTTCACTGGCATTCCAGGAGGGCAAGGATCAGGAATTGGCCACCGCGCTCTCCAAAACGAAAGCGGTCGGCCTTTGCTCAATCGCCGGAGATCCCAGCTTTGACGTGGCCTTCATCCAAATGGTTGCAACGCCAACCGGGCGCGAGATCACATTTATCGCCAACCGTCCGCTTCAATCCGATGAAGTCAATCCGAATTCGGATTCCAAGTCTTACGACCTTATGGTTGGTCAATTCGACATGAATGACACCGATAGTACCAAAAGCACAGGATTCCTATACACGGCAAGCAGGCTCGTGACGGATGAACAGGGAGTTCACTATGACCTGGCCGGCAGCCCCTGGTCGCTCGTCAACGTTCTCGATTCAAGTTGGGCTCCAGCGTTAGCTGGGCGTGAGGCTCCCGATGCAACTGGCCCAACTCCCCGGCCTTCGATGCCATAATCTGCGGTAACTGGTGCACCGGGCTGAAGTGGTCTCACGGGACAGAGCGAATAGCGGTTTTCTGCGCATTGCGACTTATGCCACCTCGACAGGTGAACAGTTCAGGCGCTATCCGTACTCTCAACGGTAGCGAAGAGTAACCACATAAGTTAACATTCCGGCCGCGAGCAGAGGACACTAACCCATGCTCGACGTCCTGGCCATCTGCTGTCGAATCAAGACGATAACTTCATAACATTCTCGGTTTGATCACAGATACCAGACGAGTTATCCCGGAGTGAGCAAAAGTGAACAGTGCTGTAACCCGGACTTTGAGATTCTTCAATCAAGTTCGTCTGGGAAGGTCCTGCGAAATCATGAGTCTTAGGCAAGTGGTATCAGGCAGCACGGGCCGAGGTGAAGCAGATGGGAAAAAACCCAGACAAGACCGTTCTTCTGATCGAGAATGACGCCGAGCAAACTTGCATCATTCGCGCGATGTTCGACGACCAGGGCTCACACTCCTTCAAGTTGACCCCCGTCAAATGTTTGGCAGACGCCCAGACCTATCTTGCAGGGCATCCCGTTGATGTTGTCTTGCTGGACCTGGGCCTGTCCGATCCAGTTGGACTGGAGGCGGTCAGACGAACGCGCGCAGCTGCGCCCCACGTCTCCATCGTGCTGTTGTCCAGCCTGGACGACGAGCCGAAAGCAATTCAAGCCATTCATGAGGGCGTGCAGGACTATCTCATCAAAGGCCAGATCGAGCCCCACAAACTCATGCGAGCTCTCGGCAATGCCGTTGAGCGCACGACGAACGAAGAGATCCTGACCACTGAAAAGGATCGCGCCGAGGCCACGCTCAATTGCATCGCCGATGCCGTGATTTGCACCGACTTGTCGGGAAACATCACTTTCTTCAATCCCATCGCGGGCAACATGATGGGCTGGCCGCTGAAGGACGCAGTCGGCCGGCATCTGACCGAAACCTTCCGGATCGTGGACGCCACTACGCGCAAAGCAATTCTGGATCCGATGGCCAAGGCGGCATCGGAAAATCTAACGGGAAAACTGCCGTTGAATTGTGTACTCATCCACCGTGACGGTCATGAAGTCTTCATTGAAGACTCAGTTGCCCCCATCCACGACCGTGAAGGGGCAGTTACTGGAGCGGTGATCGTTTTTCGCGACGTAAGCGTGGCGCGGGCGCAGTCGGAGCAGATCACTCATCTGGCCGAACATGATTCTCTGACGGGTCTGCCCAATCGATTGCTCTTTTGCGACCGGGTTGGCCAGACGATCTCTCTTGCGCGGAGACACGGGGTGCGGGCCGCGGTGCTGTTTCTGGATCTGGACGGCTTCAAACATATCAACGACACCATGGGACATGCGGCCGGCGACGAGTTTCTCAAATCTGTGGCAGAGCGCTTGCTGCATTGCGTGCGCACTCCAGACACGGTAAGCAGGCAGGGAGGCGACGAATTCGTTGTGCTCCTGCAAGACGTGCAAAAAACGGAAGATGCCGCCATTACGGCCAGAAGGGTATTACACGCGGTGTCGGAGGTTCACCTCGCAGATCGTCGCGACCTTCGCGTCACCGCAAGCATCGGCATAAGTGTCTTCCCCGACGACGGTTTGGATGCGGAGACGCTCATTAACAACGCGGACTCAGCGATGTATCTGGCCAAGAAGAATGGGCGTCAAAGCTATCAGTTTTTCAGTCGGGACATGGATATCCCCGCCGTTGAGCGCGAATCCACCGAGGAGAGTCTGCGCCTCGCCCTGGAGCGGAACGAATTGACGCTGCACTACCAGCCCAAGGTCAATCTGAAGACGGGAGCCATCACCGGGGCTGAAGCGCTGTCCCGCTGGAACCATCCCACGCGCGGAACGATTTTTCCGGGGAAATTCATTCCTATCGCGGAGGAATCCGGCCTGATTCTGCCCATCGGCGCATGGGTCTTTGATGAAGCGTGCTCGCAAGCTCGAGCTTGGGCTGATGCGGGTATGCCCGCAAAGAGGATGGCCGTCAACGTCTCACGGGTGCAGTTTCAGAGCGGGGATTTTCTCGATGGGCTCTTCGCGACCCTCAGCAAAACTGGCTTGGATCCGTCGCTTCTGGAGCTTGACGTAAACGAGACTGTTCTGACGCACCATCCTGAGCGCACAGCTTTTATCCTGAAGACCCTCCGGGATAAGGGCGTGCATGTGTCAGTCGATAATTTCGGCACTGGCAATTCCAGCTTGAGCAGTATGCAGAAACTACCCGTCAATGCCATCAAGATCGACCGGTCGTTCGTCCGCCAGATCACGACCGTTCCCGGTGGAACGGCCGCCGTGGAGACATTCATCGGCATGGCTCGGAGTCTCAACCTCAGGGTCATTGCTCAGGGGGTCGAAACAGCGGAAGATCTGGAGTTTCTGTGGGCACACGACTGTGACGAAGCCCAGGGGAACTTTTTTAGCCGGCCCGTTCCGCCGGAACAGTTGGCCAGGCTGCTGCGACCGAACTGAGCCAGAGCGATGGACCAGCCGAATGGGTCGCCCGTTTGCGCCTCTGTGAGCCACAATGCAGTCCCGAGTTGATTCTTACGGAAATCGGCGCAACGTGTGAACAGTCTGTTAAGGATCAACAGCCGGCGCACTCAACCTCTGTCCATCGTCGCCTGAATTCCGCAGCGCTCTGGTCGATATTGCTCACTTCGAGAAATGGGCCGGAAATCCGGCACAATTGAGCGCTGCGAGCAGGTCCCCGTGCGCACCCCTCGGGATCACTCGGAAGTCTACGAAATGAGTGTCTGATTGTCAGGCGAAAGAAATCTCCAAAGTGATCCGCAATTATCAAGATCTTCAGGAAATGCGAAGACGGGCGAAGACTGGAATCTTCACTACGTCGAGGATCGCACCGAATACGATTGCCGCGGCAAACTCACATGCGATTATGGCGAGAGGCAACGGGGACATCGCGATTCCCAAGACCGCAAGCGTTGAAATGATAAGGACGTCGGCCATCGAACAAAGCACGAGCCAAAGGCTGGGGCGCAATCCCCATAAGTGCTGGCGCCCGCGAATGACATACGTTGTGGCCTGGCTGCCAAACACAATGCCGACCAGGGACAAGGTTTGGAGTGCCCCAATGCTAAGATGCAACTGGAATTTCCCGATGGCCAGGATAGCTGTGCAGAAGGCGAGGAAACAGGTTCCGAGAATGATGCCTGCGCTGGTAATTCTGCCGATTTGCCATGAGTTCGGCATCTTTGACGGCCGCACCCTGTCCGTCGTCAGCGACATGGAGAGAAAGTCGCCGGTGATCATCAAAATGACCATCAGCATTGGAGTCAGGACCGCATGCCCGGTCATGATCAGGCCGACGGCCAACAGGAGCACCTGCAGAATCTTTTTCATCACCGAGTTCAGCGTGTAGGTGAGAATGCGCTGAAACGTGATTCTGCCTTCTTTTACAGCAGTCACAATGCCGCCCAAGCCGGCTTTGGTCAATACGACACCGGCCGCGGATTTCGCTACATCGGTTGCAGTAGAGACGGCAATGCCTATCTGCGCCTGGCGGAGCGCGGGTGCGTCATTGGCGCCATCCCCGCACATCCCAACTGCGTGTCCGCTCTTTTGATAAGCCTTGACGAGGTCATATTTACCTTCTGGAAGGACGCCCGCGAAGACTGCAAAATCTTCTGGCTTAAGAGCCTCAGGAAGTTTTCCAGGTGGGCAGACGGCCCCGTTCAACCCAACCGCATGTGCGACGATTGCCGCCGTAACCGGAGCATCTCCAGTCACCATGACAGTGCGCACCCCGAGAGTTTGCAGTTGTGAGATGAGGGAGATCGAATCCGTCCGCGGCGGGTCGCTGAGCGCGATAAGACCGGCAATCTGGATGGCTCCCGGAGGGCCTGTAGCTACAGCCAGAACTCTGAAGCCCTGTTTCTCGAGCTCGTCAGCAATTGCAGCGGCGGCAGGTGATGGCGCCGTGAGGGCCACGACCGCAGTGTACGCGCCCTTGATTATCCGCTCTGTGCCACCCTTCTCATCGGTTGCTGTTGCCTCCGAGGTTTTCTTGAGCGGGTCGAATGGCACAAACGTGACGAGCTTCGGCAGGTTCGATGCAGGCTTGTGCGAGGCGGCAGAACGAACCGCAGCATCGACGGGGTCCTGGCCTCCGTCAGAACTTGTCAGAGCCGCCAGCCCGAGAACGTGCGACTCATCAAAGCCGGGCAGGGGACGAACACTGGTGACTGAAAGCGCATTGAGGGTCAAGGTTCCGGTTTTGTCCGAGCACAGGACATCGATCGACGCGGCTTCGTCCACTGCGGAAAGCCGCGTGGGCAGCACGCCGAGTTTTGCCAGAGAACGAGCTCCGAGCGCCGCCGCGAGGGTAAATGTCGCCGGCAATGCCACGGGGATGGCCGCAAGGACCGACGTGAGCAAAAGAGGAATGATCTCGGTCCATGGCATTGCATGGGAATAGGCATATACACCCATAGCGAGAATTACGACGCTATTGCAGATTGCCAGGTTGCGCACAATCTCGAGCACAGCCTTTTGTTGTGTACTGACCACGTGTGCAGTGCGAACAAGTTCCGCGGTGTGGCCGAATTTGGTGCGAGCGCCCGTAGCGGTTACCACGGCTTTTGCTTCACCCCGCCGCACCAGAGCGCCCGCAAAGGTGTCCGCGCCTGGGCCGGCGTCAATGGGCAGCGATTCGCCTGTGAGCATTGACTGATCGAGTTCGACCGATCCGCCGGTAAGATGCACATCTGCGGCGACGACACCGCCAAGCGACAGTTTCACCACGTCGCCACGCACCAATTCCGCAGCCGCCACGGTTTTCCATGCGCCATCGCGCTGGACTGAGGCGTTGAGTGCGAGACGCGATTTGAGAGCCGCCAGGGTAGCCTGAGCACGACCCTCCTGGAAGTAGGCAAGCGCGGCGTTGAACACCAGCAGCCCCGCGATGATTCCGGCCTCGTAGTACTTATGCAGCACAAGCTCAAGCACAATAGAGGCTTCAAGCAGCCATGGAACAGGCGCCCAGAACTTGGCCAATGCATTGCGCAGCGGATGAGCCGACGTATCCGGCATGGCATTTGGCCCGTCTTTTTCAAGACGGGCACGTGCCTCATCGCTCGTGAGCCCTTTGTTGGTGATGTTCTCGGACGGCGCTGGCGGCTGGCTGGTCGATATGGGATTGATAACGCTCGTTGCACTCAAAATAGATCACCAGGGTGGCAGTTTTCTCTACCACCATTCCCCGGAATGCTCCGACCGAGTCTTCGCGCTGTCGCCGGGCTTGGCTGAACGCAGAAGCAGGAGGGGGCACTGCACAAGCTTTACGACCTTTTCGGCAATCGACCCGAAGACGAACGGATGCCAGCCGGAGATGCCGTGCGTGGAAATCACCACCATATCGATATGCTCTCGCTCCACCACTTCCATGATGTTCCCAGCGATGTCATTTCCGACTTCGACGCTGGAAGTTGACTTCACTCCTCTGGCCGCAAGGGCCGCATGGCATTTGGCCAGATGCCGCTCCGCAAATGTTCTGGCCTCCTGAATAAATACGCCTTCGGGAACCAGATCAGGAACCGTCGTTGTCGGAAACATCGGGATCACGTTCACAAGATGGAGTTCCGCCTGAAAGTGTTTCGCGAGGTCAGCGGCCATCTCCAGAGCCGCCTTTGAAGATGAGCTGAAGTCGATGGGCAACAAGATCTTGGTCGGGATGGAAGGGAAAGCATGAACTTCAGGCATGACAGGCTCCTCAGCGAACCGTGGAAACCACGGTCTTCCTAAATTGTCCTCTGACACTTAGAGCAAAACTGTGCTCTTTTGGACACGCGCTCAGCGGGCCATTTGTCCAGGCGGAACGAACAGGCCGCGATTGGCCGGCGCGGTCATTGCAGAAGCACACGACTTGCGACTGCGAGCAAATATGACCATCCTTTGAGTCCTCCACTCTGCCAACATCTCAATAGGCGTAGCCAACGGCGCGGCAGTTCAATCGCGGTGCGACTTGCGCCTGAGGTGAGCGATGCCGATCGACGATGAGAGGATGAGGTCATCGGGGTGGACCGCGGAGTCGCATCTCCCGCTGGCCCGCGCGGCAGGCCCGGCCAAAAAGTTCTCAGATCAACCGGTTCAAGATCCTTTGGGTAGGACGGTTCACCGGGCGATGCTCCTGGTGTTAGTTACTGCGGCCCTGGCCGCCATGCCGGTGCTGGCAAGATCGCAATCACTGCTCCCTTCTGAAGATCCCTCGGCAACTTCAGCAATCACGACCGCAGGGAAACCTGACCTGACCTATGTCCGGCCAACTGAAGGAACCAAGCTGAAGAACTATTCCTTCGACGCATTCGGTCCGTATCCGATTGCGGTCGTTGGGGTTGCGGCTGGGATCAACCAGTGGACAAATTCTCCTCCCGAGTGGGGCCAGGGGGCCGAGGGTTTCGGCGAGAGATTCGGTTCCAACTTTGCTATCGCGGCGATTGACACGACTACGCGATATGGGCTGGCGCAAGCTTTCAAGGAAGATACGTTGTACTACCGCTGTGACTGCAGAGGCCCATTTCCGAGGTTGCGCCATGCAGTGATCTCCACGTTGACCGGGCGCCGCGGAGAAGACGGCCATCGCGTCTTCTCCCTCTCCTCTCTTGCCGCACCCTACGCGGGTTCGATGGTCGCGGTTTACGGTTGGTATCCGAACCGTTTCGGCGCAAAGGATGCGTTCCGGATGGGCAATTACGGCCTGCTGAGTTATATGGGCGGCAACATTGCCCTGGAGTTTTTCTACAGCGGACCGCACGCCCTGATCTCGCGCATGCATCTGAACAACGCGCACGGCTCCGCGATTCAAGGCCCAAACCAATGAGCAGCCGCGGACTTATAGCCGGTGCAAACATAAGCCCTCCGATTCCGGTGCGGCGGAGCGTACCCGCGTCCTCAGTTGTGAATTCCACCGTCGGACTTTTCAATGGATTTTTCGAGTGGTTCGGTGAGCTGGGGATCTTTTCCTGGCGAGTTTTCAGGGCCGCGATAACACCTCCATACGAAGGTCGCGAGCTGATTCGGCAGCTCGATGAAGTTGGGTCGAAGTCTCTGCCGCTGGTTGCCATGGCTGGGGCCGCAATTGGCGTGATCCTCTCGCTCGAAGCCCGCTATAGCCTCACTCGATTTGGCGCCAAGTCGATGTTTCCTGCCACTCTCGTGTACACCGTTCTCCAGGTCATGGGTCCTGTGATTACCGGTCTGGTGGTAAGCGGTCGCGTGGGAGCCGGCATGGGCGCGGAGCTGGCATCGATGAAGGTGACGGAGCAAATCGACGCCATCGAGGCATCCGCGATCAACCCTTACAGGCTTCTAGCCGCGACCCGCATACTGGCCTGCATCCTGATGCTTCCGCTGCTGACCATCGCGACTGACGGATGCGCATTGCTGACTGGCTGGTTTGCGCAGAGTCTGGTTGAGCCACTTTCATTCCATCAGTTCATCTCAAGTGGGTTTAATGGCGCCCACTTCAATGCTTTCCTGCCGCAGACATTCAAAACCGCCGTATATGGCCTGATTATTGGGCTCATCGCGTGCTTTCAGGGAATGCGCACGCGCGGAGGAGCCGCGGGTGTGGGTCGCGCAGCCACCAACTCGGTCGTGCTGGCGTCGCTCTTCCTTATCTTGGCCGATGTACTGCTGGTGAAGTTCATTCTCGTTTTCTTTCCTTAACCGTTGTTTGAGGCGTTGGTGAAACAACTATGGCCACAGCTTACGACATTGCGACGAAGCAAGCAGCGCCTGAGCAAGACGGTCTTGCGCCCGTCATTGCTGTCGAGAATGTGCACAAGTCCTTCGATGGCCATAAAGTTCTCAACGGGATCAGCTTGCATGTGAACCAAGGAGAGACCCTGGCCGTGCTCGGACGAAGCGGAACGGGGAAAAGCGTGCTCCTGAGACTCATCATTGGCCTCGATACGCCCGACTCCGGATCGATTTGCATTCATGGCCAGGATATCGCCGGCTTGGCTCTCGATCGCATGGGAGAGATCCGGAAGAAGATGGGTTTCCTGTTTCAGCAAGCGGCGCTCTACGATTCGCTCACCGTCGCTGGGAATGTGGCGTTTCCCCTTGAACACCATCGCAGAGACATGTCCAAGTCCGAGCGAGCCGACCACGTAAGGCAGTTGCTGGCCGAGGTGGGCATGGACGGCGATCTCGAAAAAATGCCGTCGGATATTTCAGGCGGAATGCAAAAGCGCGTAGGTCTGGCGCGCGCGCTAGCGCTTGAGCCGGAAATTCTGCTGCTCGACGAACCGACGGCCGGCCTCGATCCGATCAGTGCTGGCGAAATCGACGAGTTGATTCTCAAGCTCCAGAGGGAACGCCAGATGGCGTCCATCGTGGTGACGCACGATCTCCATAGCGCCAAGACCATAGCCGGACGACTCGCCCTCCTGAATGAGGGCGACGTAGTGATCGAAGGCACGTTTGAAGACCTTCAACAAAGCGAGACCGCGTTTGTGAAGGAATTTCTGAAGCAGTCGTAGGAGGACTTATGTCGAGATTGGCAAGGTTAGGAGCATTTATCGTTGCGACGCTAGCAATTCTGGCTGCCGGTGTGTTCGTTATCGGGAGCCAGGAGTATCTATTTCGTTCCACCTACCAACTCAAGACGCAATTCGACAATGTTGCGGGCCTGGCTGTAGGAGCCGACGTGCAGGTGGGCGGCGTTCACAGCGGAAATGTGCATAATATCCAGCTGCCTCACAAACCGGGCGATAAGGTCATCGTGGTGATGGATCTCGACAAAACGACGCAGGAGATCATCAAGCGCGACTCTGTCGCCTCTATCGAAACCGAGGGGATGCTGGGGAATCAATACGTGGCGATTTCGTTTGGATCTGCCGGACAGGCCGAAGTAACAAATGGCGACACCATCCAGAGCGAGCCACCACTGCTGATGGCGGACTTGCTCAAGAAGACGAGCGGCATTTTGGATAGCAGTCAAAAGGCTATCCAAAATGCAACGTTGGCCACGGCGCATCTTAACTCGGTAAGCGCAAAGATCGATTCGGGTCAGGGAACTGTGGGTGCCCTGGTAAACGACAAGCAGCTCTACAACAACATCGAACAGACGACGGCCACCCTCCAAGGCACGATGACGGAGGCGCAGGCCGGCGTAACCGACTTCCAGGAGAATATGGAAGCCTTGAAGCATAACTTCTTCTTAAGCGGATATTTCAAGAAGCGTGGATACGAAGATTCTGCCGACTTGGCGGCGAACAAGATCAGCGGGTTGCCGCAGGCCACGCCCGAGAAGACATTTACCTACGCAACCAAGCAGCTCTTCGACAGCCGCGATTCGGCCAAGATGAAGGACCAGAAGACCCTCAAAGCGGCGGGTGACTTCCTGGCGCAAACTCAATTTGGAGTTGCGGTCGTTGTGGTTTCCACCGGCATGGATGGCGATACCCAGAAGGATCTCGTGCTCACCGAAGCCAGGGCGATGGTCGTCCGCGAGTATCTGGTCGAGAACTTCGGCTTCGACGACAGCCAGCTTAAGACATTGGGAGAAGGCAAGCAGACGGGCGCTAACCTTGACGCGGACTGGGGTTCGATCCAGGTTCTCATTTATCCGGCAGGAACCGTAATTCCGGTCGATAAGTCGGCGCCGGCGGCCAGCTCGCCCCCAAGCGACGCCGATAAGCCAGTACAGGTCAGTACCGCGGCGACTCAAAAACCATAATGCACGGCGAGATCATGCGGCAAAGATCGCCTCTTATCCCGGTTCCATTTAGTCAGGCGTCCCACCCATGAGGTTTCAACGAAACCCACAACCGATCCAAGGAGATCATATGAACACAGCTTCAAAATGCGCCCATCCAGCTTGCAACTGCGTCCCTGCGGAAGGGAAGGAATTCTGTAGCGAAGTTTGCCGCGACGCAAAAGGCATGACGGAACTCGCATGTCAATGCGAGCACTCCAACTGCCAGGGAAAAGCCCTGAAACCGTAACCGCCCCAACTTATAATTTCCGCACGGGTCTCGGCGGCCCGTGCGGAAATGCCGCCTCAGCAATGCTGCGCCATCTTCGACACCGTCTGCGCACCTGGATCGGGTGACCGATGCACGGCTGTTCCAGGTACTTACAGGCGGTTGTTTCCGCGCTCGCATCAAATATTGTGTCGGAGGATTCTATGGGATTGGGCATGATCGCCTCGGGCAGGATGGGAACCAAGAAGGCGCGACGCCTAATGTGGGCCGGCCACCCATGCGTTGTGTGTGATGTTCATTCGGAAGCCGTGCAATCGCCTGCCAAGGAGTACGCCTGATGCCCGAATCGCAATCAGACGCTCTGGTGGTCTTCGGTGTGACGGGCGATCTGGCCCATAAGATGATCTTCCCGGCGCTTTATGCGATGGTGAAGCACGGCACGCTCAAGGTTCCGGTGATCGGCGTTGCTTTACCGAAATGGAGCCCGGAGCGGCTGCACCGGCGTGCAACGGACAGCATCAAGCGGGCAGGCGGAATCGATGACAAACGCGCGCTGCAGCGCCTTCTGTCCCTGCTGAAGTACGTAAGCGGAGACTATACAGACAGCAATACGTTCGCGTCGATCAAAGCCGCGCTCGGGAAAGCGCGGCGGCCTGCGCACTATTTGGCAATTCCACCTGCGCTCTTCGAGACGGTGATCGAAGGGCTGGGCGCAGCAGGCCTGGCCAAGAATGCGCGCGTGATTGTCGAAAAACCATTTGGGCGCGATTTGGCTTCAGCGCGCGAGCTGAATCAGGTTGCACACGCGGTCTTCCCTGAAGACTCGATTTTCCGCATCGATCACTTCCTTGGAAAGGAAGCGATCATGAATATCCTCTATTTCCGATTCGCCAATTCGTTTCTTGAGCCGATCTGGAACCGAAACTATGTGGCCAGCGTTCAGATCACGCTATCTGAGGATTTCGGCGTGGGCGGGCGTGGCGCCTTTTACGAGACGGCGGGCTGTCTGCGCGACGTGATTCAGAACCATCTTTTCCAGATCGTGGCGCTGCTTGCCATGGAGCCGCCTGCGGGCCGGAACTTTGGAGAGTTGCA
>Ga0187855_10000936_pt1 | contig 24185 bp, 26 predicted proteins | sample June2016WEW_8_10_2_FD_132969 | JGI IMG/M metagenome (GOLD analysis project Ga0187855, IMG submission 132969) | Peatland microbial communities from SPRUCE experiment site at the Marcell Experimental Forest, Minnesota, USA - June2016WEW_8_10 | ecosystem: Environmental > Terrestrial > Soil >...
CCGCATGGGTTCTCGAAACAATGTGAACCCAATAATCGCAACCATAACAGTGGTTCCAGATGTGACGACCGGATTGACGACACTGAGGGCTATCGGGTAAGAGCCGCGGCGTATGCTAGGAAAGCGGACGCGTAGCAAGCAACGGCGAGCAACATTGGCCAGTTGGTGATTATCGCCACAGGGTCCTGAATAGAAGGCAACCTGAAAGTGGGTTGCGTCCCAAGTTTAATAAACAAACCTGCTACGCCATTAAAGGCAATACACGGTAACAAGACGAGCCAATTCATAACTAACCTTATTTTCATCAGTGGCGGAGAGCACTTCAAAGGGAGTGCAAACAATTTTGAGTTCGGGGGCTTGTGGTCTTCCTTTTCTCAAAGACGCTCACAGCTAGCGGCGCACTAAACTGCTGCCTTCACTGCGGCAAACTGAGGCTATAGGTGCTACTACGTAGCGCCGAGACGAAAAGCGTCTCAGCCAACCTCCTCTGCACCATATCGCAAATAATCGAACTGAGTGGCAAACGCTGGCCGTATGAGGAATGATTGCCCGATTGGAGGTCTTCAATCAACTGCTGATCGCCAGCGCGATGACGGAAAGTGCGTGGCCACATTCCGCCGCCACATTCACAAGATCGATCTCAATCAATCGACCCGCAATCCACCAGGACAGATGTTTTCGGAGATCTCCTTGCTCACCGGCCTATCGTGTTTAGATCAACAAAGCCATATTCCCTCCCTAAATCGCTGATCCAAAATATGCTATAATTATAGTTTTGTAAGCAGCGGACCGCCGTATGAGTCTTTTCGGCGGAGATTCCGTAGCAACCGTGATGGAATTCGACCAAAAGCATTGTCGGGCGAACTGCAGCCATGATCATATCGTCAAGGACGGGATATTCGAAGCCCTCGATGTCCATCTTAACAAGGTCGAGGTGATCGTGACCAAATTGAGCCATCAAAGTTGAGAGTCGGCGTACTGGGCACTTTACGCTACCAACCTGCTGCGCGCCAGGATCAGCCGTGAGACTGAAGGAATGCCATCCCTTTTGGGGAGGAATTTGAAATTCCGCTTCCTCATTTATGGCGCTGACCCCTATCGGATGGAAGTGAAATTTCTCGGGCAGTGTTTGGCCCGCGATCCAGTCAACGGCAATCGGGGTGGGGTCAAACGCGTGTACATTACAGTCGACGGCCTCGATCAAACCAATGTCAAAGGTTATATCTTCTCCGACACCAAAGGAATAAACTACCGAGTCAGGACCTAGCAGACTGAGATCGACGCCCCACGCACCATATTCGCTGCCGATTATGCTTACCGGTCTTCGCAATGCCGGCTCATTTAACCTAAATCCGCGAAACCGGTTGATTGTGCGGTACAGCGGACCAACCGATTTTATGACCGATTTAAACTCATCGAGCATTTCTGGCGACTTTCTCATGAAAAGTGGGGCTTTAAATTGTGAATTAAATTTCTCGATATATCTGTACAATAAGCCTTATCTGGAGTCAGACAGTCAAGCGAAATGGACCAGTGACCAGTAATCGGGGTCTCGGACCATCGATTTGGTAAAGACGCTCTTCGTCTGCCGAAATCGCGCATCGTCCGCAGCAAAACTTCTACACACGGGCTCCGCTGCTTTTGGCCCAGCTGCAGCATCATCCGTAACACGAGGCGGTCGTGGCGCGTTTTGAAAAATCTTCCTCGCCATCTAGGACGAATCTGCCGCATAGCAAATGATGGAACTCCAGCGCTTCATTTTGCGGAATAGATGCTTGCTGTCGCACCTGGACCGCACGCCACACTCGTCAGCGATCGGGCAGCATATCAGGCTTGAGCGGATTTCCCACTCCAGACAACATCACGCTCTTGCTGTAGCCTCGGAAATCATCGGAACTCAACCCAGTCGAAAATATCTGGAGTTCACGCGCGACCATTGGCTCTCGAACCCCATCTTCACATGCTACAACTCATCCTCTACCATAGCTCATTCGTCAGGAAGAAACTCATCAACATGTCCGGGAGAATCCAGGTAAATAATGTCCGTCGCAACGCCCGAATGGGCCTATCGGTGACGATTAGCGAGAATTAGCATAATTTGGTCGAGAGGCGTTTCCAGCATAGTAGCTTGCCACAATTTCTGAGTGTGCACTGTAATTTCAGAATGTGTGAGTAATTTTAGATGGTATGAGTTTTATATGGTGATGAAGAAAATCGAAGGAATAGATGGATTACGAGCTATTGCTGTCATCGCAGTCATTCTGTTCCACAACAGAATATTAGATTTAGGCTGGGTTGGTGTCTGGATATTTTTTGGCATAAGCGGCTTTGTTATAACGATATCACTATCATCGAGCTTGATAGGTGACAGCATATCAAGCAAGATGAAAGTATTCTATATTAAACGAGTCCTTAGAATTGCGCCGCTTTATTTATTGCTTATTGTATTTTCTATACCATTCATTGTTTTAAATCATCAATATATTGATCACATTCCGTACTTACTGACGGCCACCTATAATTTCTATCGCATTTCCCCTTATTACCAGAACACCGACCTGTTCGGCCATTATTGGAGCCTTTGCGTCGAAGAGCAATTCTATTTTATCTATCCGGTCCTGTTCTTTGCCTTATCTGCGCGGCAGCTGCGGCGTCTACTCATTGCGATTATTGTGGTGGCTCCAGCGGTCCGATACGCTACCGCGCTATCAGCTTCGGCTGTTGGGATGTCGCAAGATCATGTAGCGAACGCTGTCTACCAGTTCTCACCAGGCCACTTCGACGCATTCGCCGGAGGCTGCCTGATTGCGCTTGAGCGTCACCGAGTTGCTACCAGCGCTTGGCTCAGGCGCCACTTCGGCTGGCTCGTTGCCGCAGGCGCAGCGATACTCGTGGCCTATATTTTAATCAATATACATATCCGGGGAACCCCGCTCCACTCTGCCCTGGCGGCAGCGTTTTCAGTGAATGTCCAAGGTGAGACTGATCAGATTCTGCTGTATTCGATGCTTAATATCATGACTTGTTTGCTAATCATCGGAATCCTCTGCCGTGTTCCCTACGTTGTACAACCGTTATCTAATCTTGCATTGAACTTCATTGGAAAGATTTCTTATGGCATCTACATGATACACCTTCCGCTTTTAGCCATATACAGAGGAGGCCTGAGGTTTGTATGGGGTGAGGAAATCTTTGCTGGAGGCATTCCATGGTGGACAGCCTTCGCGGCCTATCTCTTGATACTCTTCGTGTTGAGCGTTATGAGCTTCCGTTATTTCGAAAGCTATTTCCTCTCGAAGCAGGCGTATTTCGCGGAGAGAATTGCATCCACTCAACAGGTGGCCTTAAACCGCCACGGATGACCGGATTTTATCCCATTGTCCACCGCGCCGTGGTGCTCCATGTCTGCTTCCTGGACAGGAAACTCTTGCCAGCCTGCATAAGGCGCTTCAACAACCGATGAGCACTTGCTTAAATGTAACTTTCATGGTCGAGACGCTCAACCCTGCATGGTGACCTTCAGCAGTATCAGGAACACGGTTACGGCTGTACATACCGTAGGGATATCCGGGTGTCTCTCCGGCAAGTCAATCATTGTGTTGACAGGTTCCGTCTTTTGACGCGGGATCTTCCACACCGAATTCCAGAGCGGGATTGACGGTCAATGTTCTGGACGATGTGTGGATGAACAAGCTCCGACAGATACGCTAGCCGCTGCGTAGCACGCACCGCGTGCTATTTAGCGAGAACGGCTGTTTGATGGCCAGTTAAGCGCCAGCGCGAACGCTGGCGCCGGACATTGAAACACTAACTCCCAGCAGTGATGCGACTGCTTCCACGAACAGACGCACGTCGCCTTGTGCGACAGATGATCTTGTTGCCAAGCACATCTTTCGCCAGAGCTCTTCGTCAGCGCACAGCAGAGACATGAAAAAAGCCATACCTTGTGGATTGTCGGGTTCAATTACAAATCCATTCACGCCGCTGCGAACCAACAGGTCGCAAGCACCACAGTTGTGTGATAGGATCACAGGGAGGCCCATTGCCTGAGCCTCGATAACCACATGGCCGAATTGCTCTTCGATGCTCGGGAGTAGCAATGCCAATGTGCTGGCAAGGATACGGCAGATGCCTTCCGCTTGAACAAAGCCATGGAAGACAACGCTACCGCCTAAATCGAGTTCGTCGACTTTTCTGCGCAAGTCCGCTTCGAGCTGCCCGGACCCACAGAGGTGCAGCGATCGCGGCGAGGCTACGCTCTTTCGGTAGAGGGAATAGGCCTCTAGAGCCATGACAATGTTCTTCTTGGGCACGAAGCGGGCAATTATTGTAAAGTGACGTTCTTTATGCCCGAGACCTTGGGGCGCTGGAGCCGATCGTCCGAGCCGACGAATCCGCTCGACCGACAAAACATCATAATTGAGTTGGATCTTCGACACGGCAATGCCAAGAAAACGCATATAATCTCTGGCGCGAGAGCCCGAAGCCAATGCGCCCTGATAGGGCGAATAAAAAATCCTTTTGATCATTTCACGAAAAAAATAACGCTGATAATCGTCGAATTTCGAGTCGTTCATGACGAACACTCGGTATCCGCAGAGACGCAAGATCATTGCGCATATGAAGGTCGCTGGCTGCTCATAGTGACAGAAGAAATATGCCGCAGGACGCATGCCCCAGCAGGCACGCAACGTTGCCCACGTTCTTTGTAGGATTGGAACTTCAGCAATCGACCGACCGTGAAAGAGCGTAATTTTTTCGAAAGCGACCCCCTCGCTGGAATCCCAATCGTAGGAAATGCTTTTGTTGGCAAGTTCTATGCCTTTAACGATCCAGGGAGGCGGAAGGAGCAAAGCAGCAGCCTCGCAGCGATCCCGATGGGCAGGGCCAAAATTTTCCCAAACGAACACAACTGATTGTTCTTTCATGTTGCGTAACATCCAACCATCAAATTAAATGTCTGAACTAGAGTCCAGACTCATTGAAGCTACCATACCAGTGCTGCGGCCAGGCAGACAGAGGTATGGTGATTGTGCGCCAGTTTTTCGTAGCACGTTGCGATGCGTCTGAATTCTGTCTGCTGAAGGCATTCTCGGCCTTGGAGAGGCGCTTGTTGTAGCTGAACGGTTGTTTTCTGCAGCTCCTGTTGGGAATGACAGGCTACGTTCCACGATGCAACTGCGCGCGTGAGGTAGTATTATTATATTTTTGTCGCCAATCAGATATTTCGATGTTTTGCCTTTGTGGATGAGCCACTCCGCCACCGGGCAGTCGGGGGCTTCACCCCCAGTCAGCAGGATGGAGAGAAAACGGCCGTTGGCATTGCGATTCTTGAACGGTCGATCGCCTGCTATTGCTTCCCCCTTTATGGATGGCCCACCCCTACTGAGAGGGCGCTGCTAGAGGCGGCGTGTTATTCATAAGGAACGAAGCCATAAAAATCGCGATACTGGGAATTGATCTTGGCTAGAACAGCTGCAGCCTCGTTGGCCTGGATTTAATGGGGAAAGTGTCGGTCAGGTGCCGCATGCGGCGCGAGACGGTTATTGCTTTCTGCGCCAAGCTGCCCACTTGCATCATCGCCATGAAGGCCTGTTGCGGCTCCCATCACATGGGGGGCATCCTTGCGGCTCATGGCCACATTGTTCGATTGATGCCGCCTGAATATGTGCGGCGCTATGTCAAGGCGCAGAAGAACGATAATCGCGATGCCGAGGCAAGCGCCGAAGCGGCGACGAGACCGGCCATGCGGTTCGTCGAGCTGAAATCCGAGGAGCAATTCGACAAACAAACACTACATCGGTTTCGCGACCAGCTTGTAAACGCATGAACGACAAGCGATCGTTGATCAGGAACTCGGCGCGTTCGTCCGAGAGATTGTTCGTCGTCTGAATGACGAGAACCTTGAAAATCATCACAGGATCGAATGGCAGACGGCCGCCTTGCGCACCATCGAAATAATAAGCAAGCGCCGCGTCCAGATCAGGGCGGAACATCTCGAAATCCACCGCCGCACGGAACCCCACCAGCTGATCGCCAAGATCGCTCAGCCGCTTCAAGCGATCATCGACATCGAAAAACCCAGGCTGATCTCGCACGGAACCATCTCCGCCCCATCTGTCACCAGGGAATCAGAAATAACCCAAATTGATGAGTTGTTAGAACCGTCCAGCTTGGAGCGGATCGGCCAAAGTGCCGGTTTAAGAACAGCCCATGTGCGCAATTTCGAACAACGAAATGGCGCCTCAGCTTGCCTTCGTCCATATCCTGCACCAGCCACTCGGGCTGATTGCGCCCTCGACCTGCTTGCAGGAATTTAGCCCCTCCCACAGCGCGCAATCATCGCAGCGTTGGCTGCCCTTTGGCGAATCCTGATAGCCTACCGCCGCCTTTGATACCTTTTCCGCATTCGCGCGACGAGCGCTCAATCCTAGGAACGATAACGCGCCAAGGGCGCCAACAGTGGTTTGGAGAAGGGTACGCCGCGTAGTTTTGGATACTTTTTCATTTAAATGCGTCATGAACGATCCTGTATTCAGCTAAATAGCACAAGGTCCTAGCCCGATAAGTGCAGCGCAAGGTTGGCAGTTGTGGCATGCCCCGGATTCGGATATCGACACCAAGTCGCGCCACCCAAGACTCTATCCGGCACGATCGATTTTATTCTACCGCTGCCTGGCCTGTCACCTGTCTCAGACGACGTAGTCCACGCGAACCAATTTCCGAGTTGAGATCCTCGCTTATAAGCAAAAAGCAGAGATTCATTTTGGTCGAACAGGGAATGTATTGGTGCAAAGACACCATCCTCGCCGCCAATCACGCCCGCAACAGTCGCACGACGGAGTCTGCAGCGACTTCATCGTGCGCGCCCGTTACGGAAAGGAAGTCACAGCCGGGGAGGAATTCAACGACTGACGTCGACCACGACATGCTCGTCATCCATACTCGTGAAGGTCACCGTCGCAACTCCTTCTATCCGTGCAGTGGAATCATAACCAATTCCCGGGATTCATTTCTTTCTCGGAACGGCTCTAAGAACTCCGACGTATTTGCGCGGATATTCGCGCCAGAAGGACAGCACATCGTAAATATGCCGAAAGAACAATTTTGGTCGCGCATATCGTTCGTAAGATGCGAGAAATGCTGCTGAACTATAACGCAACTTCGCCTGACTAGCCAAGAACTCCTTGTCTGCCGGCAAGTGGAGGATCGATGAAGTTTGTACTTTGTCAAATGTGCTCTGGCGAAAACCCGTGCGACTAGACCACCAACGCGCGATTCCCTTCAGAGGACCAATATCAACCACTTGGATACCCTTTTGCACCGCCAAGTTAAGCGCTGCTGACACAATCATCTCATCGCCTGTATGGTGAAAAGCTCCGATATTTCGCGTATATCGCTCCCAACACGCCGCAATTAACTCGCTCAATTGACCAAAGCTCGCCGCGTCGCCCATCAAGAACTCACCACCGTACCAGCGCGGATCGTCCAGACGCAACGCTGCTACGTATTCCAAGTCTCTTCGCACTCGGTCAAATCCAAAGTGAGGAAAAATCTGGTCGGAAATATCATATGCCATTAGGCTCCCACCGAGGTGACACAGCGCATTGCGGAGGGGGCTGATAAACACAGTGTCTATATCGATCAAGCAGACACGGTCGCCAAATCGTGCCGCGGCAATTGCCTCGATCAACTCGAGCTTGAAATGTGCGGAGTAAAAAGGGATGCTCTTTGGTATTTCCCACCGAAAATCGAAAGAAATCACCGGCACATTACTAAAGCCTGCATTCTTCAGGCGCCTAATGACGATTGTTCTTTCATTGGTGACAAGGCTGAAACGATGCCCCGAAGCCGCCGCCGAGCTGGCGCATAGAGCTGCGCAGCCTAAGTAGATATCAAGAGGATCTGCCGAATTGTCTTTTATATTTACCCAATGTTCCTCGGCAGGATTTATGAACAGCAATCCAAGAAAATGAATTTCTGGATCAGGAGCAGAGATATCACGTTGCATCTATCGCACCCTTTCACCAGCACCGCCTATCGAAGGTTAGCTTCGACGCAACTATACATAAGTTTTCTGGCAAGACAGCACTTTTATGCCACAAGAGAAGCTTAAAATTTTGGCACGATATGCTGTATTGAGTATCTGTCGCTTTATGACTGCGATAATTCAATTATCACCATACAAACGACTGGGTCCGTAAATGAGACCCCTTTTTTCAATAATCTTATACCAATTCACCAGAATGATCCACCCCGTAGAACTGGTCCACCGTAAGATATGTCTTTGGATAAAAGAAGGAGGACCGCAATGCCGAGAAGGCACCACAAGTCTGAGGAGATGGTCGCCAAACCTCGACGGGGGGATGAATCGGTTTTACAGGCGGTCACAGACACCGTTTACGGGGATCGGAATATCGAGGCCACTAACGATAGATGGTGTTCTGAGTTCGTAGGAATCTCCTCCAAAACTTCATAGAATCCGGACCGAAGTAAGGACCGGACTATGAAACGCAGCAGGTTTGTGGAACAGCGAATTATCGGGATTTTGAAGGTGAGGGAGACAGGAGTTTCGGTTGCCGAGCTGTGTCGTAAACACGGAATGAGCGCGCCGCTTTGTACAAGTGGAAGGCCAAGTACGGCGGCGAGCGAAAGCAAAATCCCGTAACGTCCGAAGGGATTAAAGCCAACGGATTTTGTAGCGAGGGATGGAGGTTTCCGAGGCCAAGCGGTTGAAGTCGCTAAAAGGCGGGAACTCGCGGCTGAAGCGGCTCCTGGCCGACGCCATGCTGGCCAATGCTGGGCTGAAGGATGTGCTTGGAAAAAATGGTGACGCCCGTCGCACACCGCGAGAACGTCGCGCATTTGCGCCAGCCTATGAGATGAGCGAGCGGCGGGTGTGCCGCATCATTGGCTGCGACCGGGCCAGCGTGCACTATCAGGCCGAGCAATCCCGACGATGCTCCCCTTTGGGAACGGCTCAGGGCCTTGGCGCATGAGCGACGGTGGTTTGGTTGCCGGCGCCTGCTTGTGCTCTTGCGACGGGAGGGCGACGCGATGAACCGCAAGCGCATTTACGGGCTCTACCGGGAAAAGAGCTTGACTTTGTCTCGGACCAGATAACCCGCGGCCAGCGTTTCCGCATCCTGCGCGTCGTCGCCGATTGCACCCTGAATGCCCGGCGCTCATCGCCGATACATCATTCCGGGCGTTCGCGTCGCCCGCGAGCTGGATACCATCATGGCCTGCGAATAGCATTACATCGCACCCTGCATGCCGATGCAGAATGGCTTTGTCGAGAGCTTTAACGGCCGCCAGTGAATGAGTTGCTGTTCAGCTCGATCGTCCATGCCCGGGTTATCCTGGCTGGGTGACGTGCCGATTACAACGCCAATCGGCCGCACTCCTGGCTTGGATGGATGACCCCAATGGCCTACGCGGACACACTTGTCCCGGTAACGGGGTAAGCCGCTGCGCAACGGGGAACCTTCGCGCCTCACCCCGTTACACGTCCGACTCAAATGGGCTCAACTCAGCGGAGGATTCTACCCCTCGCTGCTTGAAAGATCGGGGTCACGTCAACCAGCGATCTGCTAAAGTTGTCAACCCACAGGGGGGGTCATTTTCCAAGTTTAAACGCTATTATTGCGTCGGAGTGATCTTTGAAGTTCGCATAAATACCGCCTGTTGCCACGACCAGAAGATACTGGATTCCGTCAATTTCGTATGTAGAAGGCGGGGCACTCCCGGGTGCTGGTAAATCATAATCCCACAATTGAGTTCCAGACGTTGAATCAAGAGCCCTTATTTTTTTGTCAATCGTTCCCGTAGCAAAAATGAGGCCTCCTTTGGTCACAATGAGCCCGCCAAAATTGGGCTGACCAGTAATAGGAATTCCCATTTTGGTAAGTTCAGGGTATTCTCCAAAAGGGACCCGCCATATCTTCTTACCGGAATTGAGATCTATAGCTGTAATATTTCCCCACGGTGGCTGTGAACCCGGATAACCCTGGTTGTCCAGCAGCAATTGCGAGGCGCCAGCGAGCTGCAAAGACCTTCTATCATCGCTGATATGATCAGCAGCACTTAAATAACGACTGATAAGCGCCAGCTCATCTATACTTACGTCTTTTAAGCCGTCGATCCTGGAGTGATTTTCTTGAAACGATTCAATTTTTTTGCTATCCTTGGCAACGCTGATCCCAACCAATGAGGGATAATACTTGTCACCTTCAAACTCGTTCGCGTAGTAGCCTTCTCTGTCGACGCCGTGACAACCTCCACATTTTTCTTGGTATAGCTTGTCTCCTACTGGATCGGTCGAGCGAATGGGATTTGACAATCGATCCCTATAGTAAAGGCGAACAATCCAAGGATATCTATTCGACGGTACATACAGTGTCCCAGTCGCTTGATCAGCCGCCCCTCCAGGCCACTCAGCGCCCCCATGCAAACCAAAGCTAACGATTGTTCCCTGAACCGCAGGCGGAACAAAAAATCCAAATTCAGCGTTCTTTAATTTCCTTTCAACAGAAGCTCTCTGAATTTCGCTGATATTTGTGACATCCGAGGGTTGAAAAACCTGCTCGCCGAAAGGCTCCGGTAGTTCGATGGCTGGCTGGTACGGCCACGTCTTTTCGCCAGGAACCCGGGAAACAGGCGCCTTTCGTAACCGAAAATCGAAAATAGGCTTACCACTGTCGCGGTCGAGCAAGAGTGTATTGCCGATTTTGGTAACAGCTGCGACAACGTCGATGAGCTTGTCCCCCCGTCGTATAGTTGTCAGAATCGGAGGTGCGGGAAGATCGAAATCCCATAAATCATGCGCCACCTCCTGAAAGGACCATTTTATTTCTCCAGTGGCTGTATCAATTGACACAATACTATTTGTATAATCATTTTTACCTGGGCGGGATACGCCATACAACCCTGGTCGCGCTTCACTTGTGCTCACGTATATACGTGAGCGCGCCCTGTCCAATGAAAATCCGCCCCAAGGAACTGCACCGTCTAGCATAAAGTCTTGGGAGGGAGGTGGCAAAAATGAGTCAGATTTCTTGAGCAGCGGTGTCTTCCATAAATATTTCCCAGATACGACGTCATAGGCCTCTACCGTCGAGGCTAAAGTCGCGACAATAAGAATATTGCCGTCGACAGCCGGCGCGACAACTGATCCCGCGTCTCCGACGTGGCCGTGGTCTCCGAATTCACCTATGATTCTGCCATCTTCAGGATTAACGGCATAAACGCCATCGTTTGTCGTGGGTACAAATAATCTGGGAGCACAAACCGCGTTTCCACCCCACCACAGCAGCCCTCGTCTTGCTGGTCTATGCAGTTTCGTCCTCCAAATCTCCGTCCCGTTGACTGCATTAAGCGAGACCAAAAAATCAGCTGGCGTTGTAACAAATATTTTTCTATCTGCAATTATTGGATTTGTTTCGACGTTCGTCGCCCATATTTTTGTATTTAGTAGTTGTTCTCCAGAATGATAAGTCCAAGCTGGCACTAAGCGTTTTACGTTGGAAACATTTATTTGATTAAGTTCTGAGTATTTGCTCGAGGATGCATCTGCATTGCTTCTTTCCCAAGTGTTAAACCGCGTGGATGAAGGAATCGAAGTAGAAGGGAATTTGTCGAGGTTCAGGCCTCTAATGACGCTGAAATCAGGTAAGGCGTCTCGAACTGCTTGGTTTTCAATTTCCCAGGCAGGTTTAAGACTGAATATGGAATAAGGGATATCGTTCACTTCTCGCGGCGTTGGTACAAAATGATGATATGCATCGATGAGGTAAGGGCCTGTCGGAATTTGGCTCAATATTGACCTAACTATATCCTTGTTATTCAATAATGTTAAATATAACCAAGGGACGCTCAGCCCGAGTAGTACGCACGCGACAAGTGCCCATCTTACCCATATAAAATGCTTCACAATTCCCTCCGAGTGAGGAGAACGATTTCGGCCAAAGGGAAGCCCCGACGCCCTTGGCTTGTCAATACGATTTCGCAAGCCACGACGTCCCGCTGTGCGGTCCATTTCAGCGGCCGCTTCTAAGCAATTCGCGGCCACGTGTCGGGCAGCTCCATCTCCTTCGTCCTGAAAAAGGAGCTGGGAGATCGCATCACCAACATTGAGTGGATGGGCAAGCCGAGCCTCAGAGTCTAAGGTATCGGTCACGATATCACACTTGCGGCCCTTGATTTTCTTGCCGTCGTCAGACCCTCGAGCCAGTTTTGGCTGTCGTTTACGCCGACGCTGCTGGGGCAGTTTCTAGCACAAATTGCTCTGTGCGATTAATCAGTTGCTGACGCAAACTGTCGAAGATCAGTCAAAAGTTGCACCCTTTTGGTCATATTCGCGTTGTTTTTTGCTTCAAATAATGTATATTGCAGCTTGTAACAATGATGTTTCGCATTTTGGATACAAAGGTGCAATGGAGCGTTTTCTTTCAGAATTAAACTAGGATTCACATGATTGTTTAGTTTGCAGCAAGCAATGAGCTTGTGTTTCGGCTGTTTTTGATCCTCTAGTCATTGACATTCATAATGGAGTGTCTCTCCATGCCGTCCCTCGCGCATTCGCCACCAAAGTACCAATCAAGCGGCCATTCGTCGGGACCCAATCGGTCGCCCGAGTGCGCAGGCGGCGACAATCTCATCGCGATGCAGTATGATGCAGCATCATGTCGTAGTCTTCCTGCTTCTCGATCCTCCATAGATCGGGAGGCGAGCAAAATTAAAAGGTCAAAAGTGGAATTTAGATGAGCGTATCAAGAAGCGACTTGAACAATCCGTCCGAGCCCAAAGTTCGATATTTCCCGATCAGTCAAGAATTGAATCGAATTCAATATGGTCGGGTAACGAAATACATTTTTATTGAACAATTGCCGATAGGATTCGGAGGACAAATTTCGGGGCGTCTTTTAGCACTTAAGCTCGCGCTGGCGCTCGATAGAAAAGCGGTCTTCAGCAGTCACGCCGATCCGCCATATCTGCAAACATTTGAGCCCCAATATTCGAATGCCCCCACTAACATGGATTGGTCCGCTGTTGATCTTTTTGATCCATTGCTCCAGCAGGAAGCAGCATTTCTCCGATTTAACTATCTCACCGCCGTGAAACGCCTGGATACGGTTGCGGATCGAGTTGAGGATTGGATCCACCGTAAATTTGTCCAACGATACGGCATCGATAGTGACGCAAATGTTGAGAGCGAGATCTTCGCGTGGATGCGCCTGTTGCCGTCAGCCCAGTCGATGGTCGATGCCGAGAAAAAGCGGTTAGGAATTAGCCTAACCACATTGGGCGTCCATTTGCGGCGCGGCGACAAATCCGTCGAAAACGCTTATGTACCTGCAGCCGAAGTGAACCGCGCGATCGGCTTGGTTCATCAAGTTTGGCCGTTTGACTCACTCTTCTTGGCAAGTGACAGTCAAAATGCCATGCAAGAAATTCGTTTGCCCCCCGGCGTCACTCTTATTTTCGATGAAACTGAAAAGAGATACAATAATGCTAATCACAAAATGCTGTTTCATAACCCCGAACTGGCCCAACAAGAAACATTTACAGCACTTAAAAACTTAATTCTCCTTTCCCTCTGCGGAGGCATTGTTGGGCAAGATAACGCCCATTTTCCAGTCATAGCATCACGCATAATCGCCAGCAGGAATCCGGAGGCGGGTCGAATCATTCTTCTGAACGGACAACTCGTCGAAATGAATTACCCGATAATAAGAAGATATTATCAGGTTAAGCGAATGGTCCGGGCTCGCGTCCGCGAGTTTTTACGTCAAAGATGGCTCCAGAATCGGCTGTTACGCAAATTTCTTTGACGCCGCTACCGGCGAACAGGAAGCTGGCCTGAAATATTCGAACAGCGGAATAAGCGAGGGGGTCTGCTCCTACTCGGTGATCCAGTTAGAATTTTAGTCTGGGATGGACGCGCGGGGTAATGTGGCCCCTGAATTTCCTCCAAAGCTTTGTAGAATCCGGAGCGAAGGAAGGACCGGACTACGAAGCGCAGCAAGTTTGCGGAAGAGCAGATCATCGGGGTAACGCTGCCGGCGCCATTGGCGACAATGATGATGTTAACATCGACAACCCGCTCCGCCAGCGCCCGCACAGTTTTGATGGGCGCGCAGAAGTCATGCGCGATGAACACCGCAGTCAGCGACGTAAGTTTCATAACCATCGCCGACCTTATTGCTAGGACACTTTACCATGTCCAGTCACGATGAGCTATAAAATCCAGCGCATCGAAGATGTTGTCGATCTTCGAGCCGAGGATAGACCAAATGCGGGGGGATGCCTCCGACTGCTCGATTAAAATTGGACGGCCGTCGTCATCCTCGTTGCGCGTTAGGATCGCTTTTATTTCAAATATAGAGCGGATCGGATCAGCCGCGGCAAGACAGGGCAGGAAATGCGCTGCCTCACGAAGCATGGCTATGCCGTTGCTGCGGAGAGGGGTCAGGTCGCGAAGATTGTTGTCGTTCACGGCCCAATGCGGCGTATAGCGTACATGCGAAAGCGAATGCAGGCCAACAGCAGGGAAAGGCATCGTTGAAAAGAAGGGGCCATCCATGACAGTGACACCCACTTTGGCGAGCAAGTGGGGCGGACGCAACAGCAACATCTCCGTCAGTTCCCGTTTAATCCCTGCACGCAAGGCAACGCCCGCAAACGGAAGTTCGCCATAAGTACAATTAAACACGAATCGCGCGCGGAATGTGCTTGCCCCCACCGCGACAGTCACGGCACGGTCATCGGCGCCAACGACATGCGCCCGCGATTTGAGCCGCAAATCGAGCTTACTCTCGGTAATCCGGCGGGACAGGTCGTCGGCAAGACGTCGAGAATCGAAGGCGAGCTCATGCGTGAGAAAACATTCGTCAATGAGTCCCGGCTCGAATAAACGCACCAAGCGGACGTGTGGTTCACGGCAGGGGATACCCATCGTCTCGCAAAAGCGGACAAACTGGGACGCACTTACGCGAGAGCCTTTGGCAATCGCATAGATCATGGTCATATCGAAGAGCACGGCATGGCGGTACACCTCGACAAACCGCTCAAAATTCACATGGGATCGTAAAGCCGTGGGAATCGAACGAGGATAGTGGTAGCCGTTATGTACCCTGGCTTGGTTGACGAAGGAGGCGCGTTCGAGGATGCCCGGCCTGTTCTCGGCCAGGACGACGCGTTCGTGCCCGAGCCGCTTCATCTGTAATGCGATCTCGCAGCCATAGAAGCCTGCGCCTATGACGATCGTATCGACGTCGACCGCGGCCGCGCTGCTTTTCTCAACCATCACCTTCAAACCACCCTAATGTGTTTCGAAACCTATAGGAAGGACTCGCAATAACGATCGGCATGCCGCGGCCAAGCGCAGCAACGTGCGAGTTTTGGATAGAGTCTCCAGACGAACGATGACCTAACGAGAACACAGCCCTCGTTTGGCTGGCGCTAGGCGCTGCATCGTGAACATGGTATCGTCGCGTGTATTAGAGGCGTCGTACCCTCTTCGTAGCCTGCGGCGGTCATTGTCGATCGAAAACGAATGATATAGGCGAGGCTGACTGTCGGGGCCAGATCAGGCAAATTCGGGTCTTCTACGCAGGCAGGCCGGTGATCGGAGACGCAAAAGCTTTGTCCGACCTCGCGCAATACCAGAATGTAGCCGTCCGACGACAACAAACTACCGTCGAATTTGACGACAACAGTCCTGCCGGAGTCAGGTGACAGGCAAGGCCGAGGTGGCATAAGATCGTTCATGGCGGGTTTGGTCTCGCAGGAATGGCGCGGATCCACATTGGCAATAATTGTGGCTATGTACTGTTCACATAGGTTATCCTTGTCCAGTCGGATGAGCGTGGGTTAAGCGCGGAACAATGCGGTCGCGATCGAATCGTCGCAACTCCGACGGGATCACACCCCTTTGAAATTGCACCTCATTTTCAGCCAGACGCCAAGCGAGAGAAACTCCCAAATGGATAGCAGACCGGATATTTCAATCCTAATACCTTGCCACAACGAGGAAGACGGGATCGAGAGCACAGTGTGCAATTTACTTAAGAAACTCGCCCCGACTGGAATCTCTTTCGAAATCTTGTGTGTAAACAATACCAGCACAGATCAAACCGAACGCGTGTTGCAGCAACTCGCCGAGACCTACGAGCAGCTATGGTATGTCAATACCCCGCCTATCCCCGGATACGGTATCGCAGTCCGTTGGGGGCTGGAGTTTTTCCGTGGCAAATCGGTGGTTATTGTGATGGCCGATGGCTCTGAAACTCCCGAGGATATTATTGCGTTTTATAGAAAGATTGAAGAAGGCTTCGATTGTGCCTTTGGTACCCGGTTCGCCCCAGGAGCAGAGGTGGTTGATTATCCGCGCCTTAAGCTATTTCTCAATCGGCTAGGCAACAAGTTGATCGCATTCGTTACTCAGGTTAAGTATGATGACTTCACGAATGGATTTAAATGTTACCGACGAGAAGTTATAGATTCAATTAAACCGCTTTTTGCCGAAAACTTCAACTTAACCATAGAAATGTCTATTAGCACTGTGTACAATAAAGCGAATTTTGCAGTTATCGCTCATTCGTGGAAAAACCGGAGTGGAGGTTCTAGCAAATTCAAAATAGTGAAGCAAGCAAATATGTACTTGCTTACATTAGCGTACTGCTGGTTGCGGGCTCGGATCCAGGGGAATTCCTGGCCGAAATTTAGACAAGCGCTTGAAAAAGCTAAGTCTCCGCGCGAACATTAATTAATCAGTGATTGGCGCAATCTGATTAGCAAAAATGCTCGATCCGAGACGAGTCGGGAGTTGCGCCACAAAAATCTATGTCTCCGTCGGTCCTAGCGGTCTTCGCTCGCCGGCGCCGAAGTGATGTTGCAATTGAAGTCGGATCGACGACGTGGCTTTCGATCTCTTCATTCTGCAGCAAACGATGAATCCAGAAGCCGTCGAACCCCGCTTCCTAAATGACGATAACTGGGAACGATTTCCCTGTCCGCTCAAACGCCTTCTGTCTAATCTCCGAGAAGCGCACTAGCACACAAACAACCCCAGCCGGCACACAGTGCTTCGACATCTTCTCGCCGCCGCCCGGCGATAGCGATGTGATCGGCCAGGTTGAACGACTGAGTTCCAATGAGATGAAAATCGCGCCAAGATCACTACGGATGACGCTCGGCGCTTCCTGTCGATCAGCAATATTTGCATGGCCGTCTCCAGAGTGGGTGATCGCAACCTCATTCTTCCTGAGCGCGGGTCGCTATCCACTCAGATAGGCCAGCATCTCCCTTCGTCGGCGACGCCAATTGTCTCAGAAGCTCTGACAAAGGATAGATGGCGCGCTCTCCTCTCGTAGAATCGGCACCTGAGCTACAGAATCGGGGCGAGCAACACTGCCTCGTTTATTTAAACAATGATTTGAATATCCCCTTCAAAACTATCAAATGGTGAGCTGTACCAATATTACCGACAGCATAATCCGCTGTCACAGCCCCATCTATATTGAAGCCATCAAGTATTATATAATTCGTAGCTATGAGCTCGACAGCAAAAGTACCAGGAGATACAGTAAGCGTAGTCGCGTTATTAGGCGCTCCAATATAGGTTACATAACTAGAAACCATGTTCGCACTGCCGGGGTTCGTTAAATAGAGTGGACTTTGAAGATAGGTTCCCGGGGCGACATTGACGCAATCGCCAGCCAGTAGCCCTCCGCTGTTATTGGCGTATTGAATCGTCTTCCAAGGATATGATTGCGAGCCCGAGGTGCTCACATCATTGCCCGTCGTCCCGTCTACATAAAAGTTGCGGGCACAATTGTAAGGTCTGACACCGGCCAATACTTGTCCCTGCGCCATTCCAGCAAAGCCTGCTACGGTGCCTATTTCACAAAGAAGCCACATTATCCCCGTCGCGATGATGGGCGTAGAACAAACCTTCATTTTTCCTCCAAGGTTTACGGTCTGCACGGAAAAATGCTGATGTGGATGAATATGATGACAAACTGTAGCGCGTCAATCTGTAGCGCGATTTTTTAGCTCGGATGTCTGAACGATAACAGGTGCGGGCGTAGTGCCCGTTCCAGACGCTGTTCTCCTGTTTGCCGTGAGCTGGACTGACGCTCAAATCCATATTGGGCAAACACCGGCTCAGATCAAAGACCCGCACCGCCTCGCGCCTGCTTTCCCTCCGACGAATACTAACCGTCGTACCGTTTTGTACGTCACCACTGAAAATATCCCCGGCCACCCCTCCCAATCATAGTCTGGAAGGGTTCCACCCAAAATGGCCAGCTTATACTCCGCACGTAGCCGCACTATGCCGGCTCTCGTTGGCTTAATGTTGCTTCGCCGCGTGCACTTGGACAAGGCCCGAGCAGCTATAGGCGGCGGCCGCGAGTTTCTACGCCCGAAATAAAATTGGCGTTGCTGCTAAGCTTACGGGTCCGTCTCCCGCGATAGAACTCGCGATTGCGGCAGACGAAAGTGCGGAATCGGTCCCCGAGGCCATTTGCCGATGGTATCGAGGTGTTAAGCCGATATCAGGGCATATTGACCGCTTTCGCGGTGCGCATCGACTCTTTTGCTGCATCCAGAATCTCGATCACTCCTACGTTCATTTCAGCGGACAATGGATTTTCAATAGGTTTGTCATTGCGGATGCGGCCTGCGAAATAAGCAATGGGGTTTGACGTTTCGTATGGGGCGGGATTGAGCGGCACAGGCGTTCCGTAAGGCATTTTTGGATCATCGGGCGCATCCGCAGGTTGCGAGAAAAGCTCGTCTTTGGTTGCAAGCAAGCTGCCCTTCGGACCGTACACCTCTACTTGCCCTTTGTTCCGCGGCCAGTTCCAGGACGCCTGGATCACAGCGGTAGCGTCCGCGTACTCGAGCAACAACGTCGAATCGTCGTCAACCGAGTAATCTCGACTTGTCTTCAATTTGATGTTGTAGGCGAACACCTTTTGTGGACGCCCCTTGAGCCACATCGCCCACTCGGCGCCGTAGCTAGCAAAATCCATCACAGCACCCCCACCGTTTTCGACCGGATCATAGAGCCAGGCGGCGAAGAATTTTGACACGCCGATTTCAATCGGCCCCCGATGACCCTGTTGAACGACGACCTTCTGAACCTGTCCGAGGTCACCCGCCCACACGCGCTGAACCAGGCTCTGGCTCGGCGCGACCCAGGCATTCCAATAGTTGACCATCAACTTGATGTTTGCCGCACGAGCCAGGCTAGCCATCTGACGGGCGTCGGCGGAGGTAGTCGCCATTGGCTTTTCGACCGAATAATGGATGTGGCGCTGGGCGCACTCGCGGAGAATCGCAAGGTGCTTATCGTTCGCTGTGGTGACCACGACGGCATCCGGCTTGGCCTCGTCGAGCATCTTCACAAAGTCATCGTAGAAAAGGACGCTCGATGGAACGCGGGTCTTGGCGAGCGCCACCAGCTCGGGGTGTGAGTCGGCGATGGCCACCAGTTGAACACCGGACTCGGCCGCTATGTCATGCAGCAACCCCCAGACATGGTCGTGGTCGAGTCCTACGATGGCAAAGCGCAGTTGTGTGCCCGCCGCAGCCGGAGAAGGGCTTCCATGCGCCACGCCGAGCCATACCAGTATTGCGAGCAACGTTCCCCACATGTCATCCTCCGCCCGACCCGCCTGACTCGGGCCTTCAAGTTCGCGCTCTTGGAAACAGTGATGCGCGGCGCTTCGTCAACGCCGCATTCCGTGGCCGATGGCATATGGCTATCGAGATCGGTACACGGGAGGAGCTATACGATATCATCGTGAGCCATCTCGGCGGCGCAGGCGTGCGGTGCGGGAACCCCTTGACGGCATTCTCCCGAGGGTCATCCGCCATGGAACCGAGGCAACCGCAGCCGCAAAGCTCCTCGAAGTCGATCCGCACGGCCGCAGACGGGATCAGGGATCGCAATTTAAACCGCTAATCCGAAGTCATCGCCGCAAAGCCCTTTCCTTTATCCGGACCTCGTGGTTAAGGCGCCATTTTTGTATTTGTTTGGTGGCCCAGCTCGTTTCATGGGGATTTCCGAAATGGAATATCGCGGTGGCCCGCACGGCAGTGCCCTTGACTGGCATGTTGCCATGAAAACATTGATAGCCCCGGAAAAGATATAGATTTCCAGGTACGATGCTTAGGACCTTTGCCTTGAAGAGACGCCGAACCCAAGGTTTCCCTGAAAGAATTTGAATAAATCTGTTTTGCAGTATCAATTTCTCGATCACATTGATAGTCAACGAACGGTGTCCACGGCAATTTGGGTATATGATCATGTCTCCACGTTCCTCTGGAGAGCCGTTTGGGATCAAGATGGGAGCTAAAGCAGTAACAATGTAAGCATCATAGTGAAACTGATACGATTGACTTTTGGCAGTCTCGCCCGAAATTACTCTCAAAACCTGATAAATTGGTGACGGCAAAGCTGGTTTTCTCGTTATCTCCTCATACACTTGTTTAAGGAGTCCATACATGATGGATGATCGGCCAATTTCACCCAGCAAAGAATCGCCGTGATCCGCGTTCCCAACAAGTGAAAAATATTCTCCCCCATAATGCCTTAGTTGCCTCGCCACAAATTCTCGGCAGTCCGCCAGAGTGTTCTCCGAGAAGATGTTCCTGATGACGCCCACGCCGACCGTATTCATATCGGTGATCGCGGCGGAGATCTCTTCATTGCTGATTTCGCGAGCAAAAACGGTGCTCATATCGTCCTCCCATTAGTGTTATAAAAAATGATTGGTAATTGTTGTTGAGGGCCACTCGTTAAGGCGGCTTTGGCTCGAGTCGAATGAACTGGTGCCGTCAGAATTTCGCATGAAATCTGTTTAATATCGCTACGATCTCTACAAATGGAAGTACCATTTGGGTCTTGATCCAGGATTGATTTCCATTAGGCTTTTCGACAAGCGTGCGATGGTGAACAGCTTATCGTCGGCTTCCTAAATATCGGTCACCGGCGGCATTTCGGCCGTCACTCACTGAAGGCTCCCGGCGATCCACCACTTCGCATGAAAATTCTCATTTGGGGCATCAATTACTCACCGGAAAGCTCCGGAATAGCGCCGTTTAACACGGCGCTCTGCGAATATCTGGCAAGCCGCGGCCATGCGGTCACGATGCTGACGACCTTTCCCTATTATCCGCAATGGAAAAAGCGCGCGGAGGACTCCGGTAAGCTCTGGAGCGTGGAAACGATCAATGGCGTCAAGGTGGCTCGTGTCTGGCACTATGTTCCAGTGAAACTAAGCTCTTTGAAGCGAATCGTTCACGAGGCCAGTTTCTTAGTACTCTCTTTTTTCTATTCTTTGCTCCTTGGAAAGTTTGATGTAGCGGTTGTTGTTTCTCCACCTTTGGGGCTAGGCTTTTTCGCATGGTTGTTTTCTCGGATAAAAGGAACTCCCTTCGTTTTCCACGTTCAGGATCTGCAACCGGATGCAGCACTTTCCCTTGGTATGTTAAACCCGAGCCGGTTTTCGCAAGTTCTCTACAAACTCGAGGCGCTCGCCTATACGAAAGCGGTTCGTGTCAGCGGCATCTCGCGTGGAATGATTCGCGCCTTTGAAAGCAAGAACGTACCGACGGAAAAAATCATATTCTTTCCCAATGGTGTGGCTGTACCTGACACTGAGTACTTTCCCCAACAAGGGGCCTTCCGCAAGCGGCACCAGATCGCGCCTGAAATCAGCGTCGCCACCTATTCCGGAAATCTCGGGGCGAAACAGGGATTGGACATTTTGTTTGATGTCGCGGAAAAATTGGCTGATCAGCCGATCAGAATCGTCATATGCGGAGATGGCGCGCGGCGAATTGCCATGGAGCAGCAGGCAGACGAAAGAAATTTGAAAAATCTTCTTCTGCTGCCGTTTCAGGACGAGATAGGTTACCGCGAAATGCAGGTGGATACTTCGATCAGTCTCATCACCCAACACAAAGGAACGGGACAGTTCTTTTTTCCGAGCAAGCTGCTTTCGTCGATGCTCTTTTGCAAGTCCGTCCTGGCCGTTGCGGACAGCGACAGCGAATTAGCCCACGCGGTGAAAGATTCCGAGTGTGGTTATGTCGTTGAGCCAGACCACGTTGATGCATTGGCTTCCGCTCTCATGGAAATGTGCTCACCAGAAAAGCAGCGGGTTATGGGACAAAACGGAAAGAACTGGGTTTCACAATATGCTTTCGAAGTTGTCCAGGGCAATTTTGAGGACCACCTTCTGAAAATTGTCTTTTCATCGCAACGACAATCCGGCGTGCATTATCAACTTCACGAAAAATGACGGGAAGAATTCACCGAAATTGGTAAACTCGAGTCCCTGCGCTCAGCATGCACTGCACCGAGATCGCGGAGATGGCGGCGTGACGGCTCATCGATCGAATGCTCCAGGGCGATCTTCGCCTTCAAGGCAGCGTCGATCTGACCTTCCCCCAATTTTGTGGACACCGGATCAAGCAGCTTGGCGCTCCGCCTGTTCAGGGGTGATATACCCGATGGCGGAATGAAGCCGGCGACGATTGTAATATCCTTCGATGTAAGCGAACAAGTCATGCCGGGCAGCATCCCGGGTTGGGTAGAAAGCCTGATGCACGAGTTCGGTTTTGATCGTGCCAAGGCAGCTTTCCATCGGGGCGTTGATGCTCCTATATCGGTCAAGTGGCTTTCGAAATCGAAGGCACCGATCGTTGAGCGCCGCATAAATAGCCGAAGATCTCGCGGGCCACGAATCGCTTGAGACAACGGATGATTTCCATTTTGCCTTTGCCATCTGCTTTGCGCTTTTTGACGTAATCGAGGGTCGGCTGGTGATTCCGCATTCGGACGATCACGACCCGATACAGGGCAGCATTGGCCTGTCGGTTGCCTCCCCGATTGAGGCGATGGCGGTTCGTTTTGCCGCTCGAGGCTGGAACCGGACAGACGCCGCAGAGTTTGGCGAAAGCGGCCTCGGAACGGATGCGTTCGGGATTGTCGCCGACGAGGATGAGCATCTCGGCGGCGGTCCCTGTGGAGATCCCGTGGGCTTCGAGCATGGCCGGTACGCAGGAGGCGGTCAATGCCTCGAGATCGGCATCATGGGCTCTGATTTCGGCATCAAGTGTCAGCCAGCGCCGAGCTATTGCCCGTAAAGCACCTTTCGCCGAAGCCGTTACCGAGAGAATAGGCCCCGGCCGGGCAGCCAAGTGGCGGATCAGCGCCATCTTACCGATGATACGGTCGAGCGCCTGGCGCAAGGCGGCTGGCGCGTTGATGATGATGGTCTTGAGTGTGACCATGGCTTGCGTTCGGCTCTTCACGGCAGTGTCGCGCGCTACCTTCAGGTGCCGGATCATCTCGACCGAGCTATCGGCTGATTTAGGCCGCGCATTTGCTTGACCGCCAAGAACGGCGCGTGCTGCGCTCTCAGCGTCGAGCGGATCGCTTTTGCCGTTTTGATGTCGGAGCTGACGATTGGGGCGGTTCACTTCGACAACGGTATGGCCCTTCGCTTGCAAAAAGCGCGCGAGACCCGCGCCATATGATCCGGTCCCCTCGATACCAAAAGCATGGATCGAACCGAACGCTCGCGCCCACGTTTCGAGGTTCTGATAACCCTTAGGGCTTACGGGGATTGTGAGCGTCCCAAGATGGGCGCCGATCCCATTGATTGCGACAGCGACGTGGATGTCTTTGTGGGTATCAACGCCGATGATGATTTTGACAGGGTTGGTCTTGCTCATGTCGAAGGCTCTCCGGAAGTGAGAACCTGACGATGTCCAGCGAGCGGACAGGACTGTGATGGGACGGGTCCCTTCTCAAGCTCCTATCAAGTCACATCTCGGCTGACCGTCAGGCGCACCTGGAAAACCGACAGGTCGATGCAATGACACGCGGTCAATCACAACAAGGGTCAGGTCCTCCAAGTGCCCCGACATTCTCACAGTCCCAACAATTTCCTTTGCGGCTCATAGATTGGATCATGCCGGCTCCATCGAGGACCTTGCGGTAATCGGTGGCGGCATATTGGGCGGATTCAATCGGTCGTCGCAACACCCACTTGGGAGATTGCGATGGCCGATTGAATCCGCCTTGGCTGCCGCGATCGGAATGATGGATTAGGCCTGGCGACGGCTTTTGGCGTTGGATGGCCATGGTCAGGGCCGCGATC
>Ga0187855_10000937_pt1 | contig 24184 bp, 21 predicted proteins | sample June2016WEW_8_10_2_FD_132969 | JGI IMG/M metagenome (GOLD analysis project Ga0187855, IMG submission 132969) | Peatland microbial communities from SPRUCE experiment site at the Marcell Experimental Forest, Minnesota, USA - June2016WEW_8_10 | ecosystem: Environmental > Terrestrial > Soil >...
CAGTACTTCTGCTCTTCCTATGGCTGGTATTTCTACATCACCTGGCTGCCCACATATTTGAAGGAAGCGCGCGGGCTGAAGCTGGGCGAAAGCGCGATACTCGGCATTCTTCCACTGTTTCTGGGCGGCGTAGGATGTTTCTGCGGCGGGTTCCTCGCCACGCGGCTCACGCGTGCGACGGGCAGCGTTTTGAAGACCCGCCGCCTGCTGGCATATGTTGGATTCAGCGCGGCTAGTCTCTTGCTCGTTTTTTCGACGCGCTGGCACGATCCGGCGCTGGCCATGATCACGATGGGGCTGGCCAGTTTCAGCACCGACCTGGTGATGCCCGGCTCGTGGGGCGCCTGCATGGATGTCGGCGGCAAATACGCCGGCACGCTGTCGGGCGCCATGAATATGATGGGCAACGTCGGCGGCGCCGTCTCGCCTACCGTCATCGGCTACATCCTTCGATGGACCCACTCGAATTGGGACATGACCTTTTACGTCTCCGCCGCAATCTATGTGATGGGCATTGTGTTCTGGCGCTTCCTCGACCCGGTAACGCCGCTGGAGGATTGAAAAGGCGGGACTGAAGTCCCGCCCGGCAAGCTGAAGCTTGCGCCACGTCATGCATCGCGCAGACCGGGCCGGAACACTGCCAGGAAGATTCCGTAGAGTCCCGTGACGGCGGCACTGATGCCGGCAGTCAGCGGGCCTCCGATTACTCCGATAAGAGCGCCAGCCGGAAAATCGCCGAGCGGGCGGACTCCCATCACCAGCAGGGTGTTCAGGCCCATGATGCGGCCGCGCATCTCCGCCGGGACGCGTGTTTGCATCAGCGTAATGGCCGTCGCGCTCGCGGCGTTCTGGGAGGCGCCGAGAATCACCAGTGTAACCACCGACAACGCTGTAACCGTGCTGGCCGCAAACACGCCTAGCGCCACACTCCACAACAGCATGGCCACCAGGAATAGCAGGCTTTTGTGCCGGAAATCGCCGAGCGATGCGGACGCGAGGCCGCCCAGAATCGTCCCGACGCCCAGTGCGGAGAACAGAAAGCCCATCTGCGGCGCCGACAGATGCAGCACGCGCAGCGCGAATATGGGCAGCATCACGGCGGGCGACGGTCCCAGGAACAGCAGCGCGCCGTATCCGGAGATGATCCAGGGCAGCGCAGCATCGTGGGCCGCAGCCGCCAGTGCAGCGCGGACGGAAGCCCATAAGGGTCCACCGCGCCCTTTCGTTGCCGGGAGATTCCGCAGTCGCCACAAGGCCACGAGCACCGCCAGATAACTGGCCGCGTTCAAAAAGAAGTTGCCGGCGTAGCCTACGGCGGCGAGCGAGATGCCAGCCAGCGCGGGCCCGAAAGTGGATGCGCCGCTGAATATGATGGATTGCAGGGAGATCGCATTCATCATGTCGTCCGGCGGCACCAATGACGGGATCAGTGCCGTGCGGGCCGGCTGATCGAAGCTCAACACTGCACCCGAGCAGAAAGCGATCGCCACAATCATCCACAGCCGGATGACTCCGAAAAGCGTCAATATGCCGATGGCGGCCGCCAGCAGCAGCATAACGCTCTGGGTGATCAGCAACAGCCGCCGCCGGTCGCGCCGGTCGGCAATTCCTCCGCCCGCCGGGGCGAACATGAAGAATGCGAGCGCCTGCGCCAGCGACACGATTCCCAGCGCCAGAGCCGAGCCATGCGTGATGTGCAGTACCAGCAACGCCTGCGCTACGATTTGCATCCAGGTGCCGATGGCCGAAATAAAGAGGCCCGTCCACAGCAGGCGGAACTCGGGATAGCGCAGTGCACGCAGGGCGGCGAGTTGCAACAACCGTCAGGATAGCGCGTTCCCGCGGTATCATTGCTAGAGGGAGGGCAAGCGATGGAACGCTCCTCAGATTCCCGAATTCAAAGGGCTCTGCGGCGGATCAAGCGCCTCTTCAAACGGCAGCCGGAACCGCCGGACGATCCATATGCGATGGTCGGCGCGCCAACGAAGCCAAGGCCGCCATACCGGCGGCGCGCCGCCGCGGAGCCGCTGGAATAATGGTACGACCTGTATGCCAAAAACCTCCCCACAACTGGTACAATGAATACCATAGGAGGGACAGCGTGAACTGGACAACCCCTGATTTCGAAGAGATCTCCGTCAGTTGCGAAATCAATAGCTACGCACCCGCTGAAATCTAGTGTGGGTGAGAGTGCTCGGCGCGGCGGCCGGCGGCGGGTTCCCTCAGTGGAACTGCAACTGTACGAATTGCCGGCGGCTGCGCCTCGGAACTCTGCACGGCCAAGCTCGCACGCAGGCGCAGGTGGCGGTCAGCGCCGACAACCACGTCTGGCACCTGCTGAACGCGTCCCCGGATCTGCGCCAACAGATCGAAGCGGCTCCTTGCCTTCATCCTCGGGAAGGCGTGAGGGATTCTCCTATTGCCTCTGTGATTCTGACTTGCGCGGAAGTGGACCAGGTGCTCGGCCTGCTTCTTTTGCGCGAGATGCAGCCGTTCACGGCTTACGCCACCGATTCCGTCCGCGACATTCTGCTGAGCGACAATAGCATTTTCCAGGTGCTCCACCGCGTTCCGGAGCAGGTTTGCTGGCGCGGCTTGGTTCCCGGCAATGGATGCGAAATCGCGGCCGGACTGCGGGTTGAACCGATTTCGTTGAACGGCGCGTATCCGGGGTTTGTCAGCGCCGGACGCGTTGCCCGGCTCCGCCCCGACGAAGCTGTCTTGGCGCTTGCGCTGACATGCGGCAGTCACAGCATGATGTATCTGCCGGGAGTGGGCGCTATCGGCGATGCGCTGTTGGAACGGATGGAGCAGAGCGACCTCGTCCTGCTCGATGGAACATTCTGGTCCGACGACGAGTTGATTCGCGTGAGGCAGGGCGCGCGCACGGCAAGGCAGATGGGGCACCTGCCGATTTCCGGCCCGGACGGCAGCCTGCAAAGGCTCGCCACGCTGCGCCGGCCGCGGAAAGTCTACATCCACATCAACAACACGAATCCGACGCTGGATGAAGACAGTCCCGAGTACCGCGCGGTCCGCGAAGCCGGTTGGGAAGTAGCCTGCGACGGGATGACAATGGAGCTATGAGCCCCGATACGAACCTTCTGCCGGCCGAGGAGTTGCACGCGCGGCTGCAAGCGATCGGCGACCAGTTCTATCATCACCGCCACCCGTTTCACCTGTTGATGCATGAAGGGAAGCTCACCCCCGGACAGTTGCAGGCCTGGGCGCTGAACCGCTTTTACTACCAGAGCCGCATTCCCATCAAGGATTCCATCATTTTGTCCCGCTCCGTCGATCCGGAGTTTCGCCGCGCTTGGCGCAAGCGCCTCGTGGACCACGACGGCAACCGGGCCGGAGATGGCGGCATAGAACGCTGGCTGCGGCTGGCGGAGGCGACCGGCCTCTCGCGCGAACGCGTGGTGCACAACCGCGAGATCCTGCCCGGCGTACGCTATGCAGTGGATGCGTACCTGGATCTGGTTGCGCACGGCACGCTGCTCGAAGCCGTGGCTTCCTCGTTGACGGAGCTGTTCTCCGCCCGCCTGATCGCTCTGCGAATGGATGCGCTGCGTAAGCATTATCCGTGGCTGGAATCGGGATTGGCCTACTTTCAGGCGCGGCTCACGCAAGCGCCCGAGGACGTTTCGTTCACGCTCGATTGGGTGACGCAGCACGCCACCACGCGGGCGGAACAGGAACTGGTGATGGATGCGCTGCGCCGGAAGTGCGATATCCTGTGGGCCCAACTCGACGCGATTTACTACGCGTATGTCGAGCCGGGCTGGCCTCCGCCGGGAGCGTTCCGGGCGGAAGAGGCAGGCGCCGCTTGACCACCGATAGCGTGCCGCGCCTGGCGCGAGGGTGCCGGCTTAGCGAAGACCCGAGCCAAGGCTGGGTGTTGCTGATCCCGGAAGGTATTCTGCGGCTCAGCGGACCCGGCCCGCGGATTCTGCAACGCTGCGATGGATCGCGCACGCTCGGCGAGATCGTGCGGGAATTGGGCCAGGAGTTTGCCGCGGGCGATCCCGCGCGCGTGGAAGCCGACACGGCCGCGTTTCTGGAGCGGCTATGCGAACGGCGTATCATCGTTTTGGAATGACTCACCGGCCGCAGGCTCTCATCGCCGAAGTCACGCACCGCTGCCCGCTGCATTGTGTCTACTGCTCGAATCCTCTGGCGATGCGCCCACGCGGCGACGAAATTCCGGGGGAAGCTTGGGCCCGCATCTTCCGCGAAGCAGCCGAACTCGGGGTACTGCATGTGCATCTGACCGGAGGAGAGCCGTGCGCGCGGCAGGATCTGGGTGAGCTGGTGGCGGCGGGCCGGGCAGCGAACCTTTACACCAACCTGATTACTTCCGGGATCGGACTGAGCGAGCAGCGGCTGGATGCGCTGATCGACGCCGGGCTCGATCATTTGCAGCTCAGCTTTCAGGACGCGGAAGAAGAGCCCGCCAACGAATTCGCGGGCACGCGGGCACACGCCCGAAAGCTGGCGTTGGCCGAGGTGGTTCGCAGCCGTCGCGTCGCGTTCACGTTGAACGCCGTGGTACACCGGCAAAACATCGCGCGGCTGGAATCCATCATCGCGATGGCCGAGCGGCTCGCCGTGGACCGCCTGGAAATCGCCAACGTGCAGTATTACGGATGGGCGCTCGAAAACCGCGAGAGGCTGATGCCTACGCGCCGGCAGATGGCGGATTCGGTGGCCCTCGTCGAAGCGCATCGGCAGCGGCTCAAAGGCAAGATGCGGATCGATTTTGTGCCGCCCGACTATTACGCACGCTATCCGAAAGCCTGCATGGGCGGTTGGGGGCGTGCGCTGATGGTGATCGACCCGGCGGGGCGCGTGCTGCCGTGTCATGCCGCGGGCGTGATTCCGGAGCTCACCTTCGAGAACGTGCAGACGCGCCCGCTGCGCTGGATCTGGGAAGAGTCCCCCGCATTCCAGCGCTTTCGCGGCGAAGACTGGATGCCGGAACCTTGCCGCGGCTGCGACCGCCGGCATGAGGATTTCGGCGGTTGCCGCTGCCAGGCGTTCCTGTTGGCAGGGAATGCCAGCGTCACCGATCCGGTCTGTTCGCTAGCGCCCGACCGCAAGCTGGTGGATGCGGTGATCGAGCAGATCAACTCCGCCGGCGCGCATGAGCCGGGCTGGGTGTATCGGATCGACCCGGTGTAAGACGCCGCTGTGGCGTACACTTCAGCGCGCCTAGCTAAGACGGCGAACCGAAGTCCGCAGTTTGGCAGGCGAAAACGCCGACCGGCGAACTGAAGTTCGCCGCAGCAAGCTGAAGCTTGCGCCACGACCGCCTTCGGGCACGTTCACTCACCCGGCGAGACGCAGCACGCTCACGAGGTTCAAGGGGCCGAGCGATGGAAACCTTTCCGGCGAGGTTTCAATCGCCATGCGGATAGTTTCAAAGTCCCGCGGATTGTGATGGACTAGGGGCAGGTTGGCGACGAGCGCGGTTGCAGCAATCAGAATGTCGCAACGCCAACGGAACAGTCTCTCCTGGCGCGATTCGGCGATTCGATGAGCGCGCTTTGATGGGGAGGGCGGTTGGGGCAACAACGCGGCCAATTCGGCTGCGAACATTGCAACCGTCGCATCAACGGGCCGGACAAGGCCGAGAGAGTCGAGGTAACCCTGCCGCGCCGACTCGACGTCCGCGCGTCGTTGAGGTGCGGCGCGTTCCAGGAGCAGGGCGAAGCCCCTCATTCTCTCCATCACCGTGATGGCGGAAACATGCATGGGATGCCTTTGCCTGTAACTGGCGACCCATCGCCGGACCGTGGGGTCGGCCGAGCGGCCCAGCCAACTGTCGGCGCTGGTGTCGAACAAGTACGGGCTAAGGGCGGGATCAAGCAAGTTTACTCGTCCACCGGCTCCATAATGATGCCATCGAGCAATAGCATCTCTTCGTCGGTAAGGCGCGAGAGGGATTGCCGATAGGCCTCCCACGCTTTCACTCGGCGCTCGCCCTCGCGTTTAGCTTCGGCCTCGGCGTGCAGGGTTTTCTCGAGCGCCTCGGAAACGACCACACTCAGACTGACCTTCCGTTTTTCGGCGATGCGTTCGGCCGCAGTGAGCGCCTTAACGGGGAGCGTGAGGGTTGTGCGGCGCGTCCCGTTCTTCGTCCCGTTTTTCATTGATGCATTATAGCATCAATTCGTGCATCAAAGTGCATCACTATCCCAGACTGGCGCTCGCCCGGAACTGCGGCGCGCGCCGATGCTGCGTGGCCTGCTCGAAAGCGTACGCCAGCTTGATCAGCAGCGCCTCGGAATTTGCCGCGCCAAAAAACGAGATGCCCACCGGCAGGCCCCAGGCATAGCCGGCGGGCACGTTAATATTCGGATATCCGGCGACGGCCGCGGGCGTGGAACTGCCGCCTGCGGCGTGATCCCCGTTGATCAGGTCGGTCGTCCATGCCGGGCCGGCGGTGGGCGCCACCAGCGCATCCAGGCGATGCTTGCCCATGACGGCGTCGACGCCCTCCGTGCGCGCGAACTTGTGATTGTTCTCCAGCGCTTCCAGATACTCCTTACTGCTGAGCGGCCCCTTGGCCTGCGCCTTAAGCATGATGTCCTGGCCGAACCAGGGCATCTCCTGTTCGCGATGGCTTTCGTTGAAAGCGATTACGTCGGCCAGGGAGTGCACGGGAGCCTTGGGCCCCAGCGCGCCGAGGTACGCGTCCAGATCGTTCTTGAATTCGTACAACAGGACCAGCATCTCGGAGTCATCGAACTTGCCTGCCGTGGAGATGTCGGCGGGGTCGACAATCTCGGCGCCTTGCCGCTTCATCTCCTGAATCGCGGCTTCAATCAATTGGTCGGTCCTCTCATTAAAGCCGAAGAATTTGTCGCGGGCCACGCCGATGCGCGCGCCGCGCAGGCCGTGGGCGTCGAGCGAACCAGTGTAGTCGGCGCCGGTGAGTGCGCCCAGCAGGATAGCGGCGTCGGTGACCGTGCGCGACATAGGCCCGGCGGTGTCCTGGCTGTGCGCGATGGGGATGATGCCGGCCGCTCCCACCAGTCCCAAGGTGGGCTTGATGCCGACGATGCCGTTGGACGAAGACGGGCAGACGATCGAGCCATCCGTCTCCGTTCCGATGGCCGCGGCGCACAGGTTTGCCGAAACCGCCGCGCCGGATCCGGAGCTGGAGCCGCACGGATTGCGGTCGAGCGCGTAGGGGTTGCGGGTCAGCCCGCCGCGGCCGCTCCAACCGCTGGTGGAATGGCTCGAGCGGAAGTTGGCCCATTCGCTGAGATTGGTCTTGCCCAGAATCACAGCGCCGGCCGCGCGCAGCCGCTGCGCCACCACCGAATCCCGCGCCGCGATGGATCCGAGCAGCGCCAAAGAGCCGGCCGTGGTCATCATGCGATCGGCCGTATCGATGTTGTCCTTGATCAGGATGGGTATGCCGTGCAAGAGACCGCGCGGGCCCTTGGCTTTGCGCTCGGCATCCAGCGCGGAGGCGAGGGCGAGCGCGTCCGGATTGATTTCGATGACGGCGTTGAGCGTCGGGCCGCGCTTGTCGATTTCTTCGATGCGCTCCAGGTATCGTTCGGCGAGCGCACGCGCCGTGAGGCTTCCCTCGTTCATACGCCTCTGCAGATCGAGGACCGTGACTTCTTCTAGTTCGAAAGCGGGTGGAGCGGCGAGGGCGCCGGCGGCCAGCGCGACGGAACCCAGCAGAGTGCGGCGGGTCAGATCCACGGCTAATCCATGATCTCGATTTTCGGTCCTTCCTGCGGACCGATCTCTTCGAGGCGCCGTATGGTGTTGCGCGCCAAGTCGAGGAAGCCGGCGGCGTGCTGCCCAGCGTCTTCGCGCAACACAATAGGTTTGCCGGTATCGCCGCCCACGCGCACCTCCGGATTGAGCGGAAGCTCGCCCAAAAAATGCACCTTCATCTGCTCCGCGGTACGGCGCCCGCCGCCATGACTGAACACGTCGATGCGCTCGCTACAGTGCGGGCAGATGAGGTAGCTCATGTTTTCGACGATGCCCACGATGGGCACCTTCACCTGGAAGAACATGTGTACCGCCTTGCGCGCATCTTCGAGCGAAACGTCGGAGGGCGTGGTCACCACGATGGCGCCGGTGATGGGAGCGGTCTGGATCAAAGTGAGCTGGACGTCGCCGGTGCCGGGCGGCAGGTCGATCACCAAGTAATCGAGCTCGCCCCAGTCCACGCCGCGCAGAAATTGCTGGATCACGCTGTGCAGCATGGGACCGCGCCAGACCAGCGGCTTGTCGCCGGGATTCAGGAAACCCATGGACATCAGCTTCACGCCGTATTGATCGAGCGGCTGGATGCGCTCGCCATAGGCCATGGGGGTGCGATTGATGCCCATCATCAGGGGCACGTTGGGACCGTAGACGTCGGCGTCCATCAGGCCCGTCGGGTGGCCCAGTTTGGCAAGTCCGACGGCCAGGTTGACTGCTACGGTGGTCTTTCCGACGCCGCCCTTGCCGGAGCCGACCGCGATCAAATTCTTCACACCTGGGATGGGCATCTTGGGCATCTGCCCCGGCTGATTCGGACTCATGCAGTCTATGGTAGCGCAGGCCCCGCCCCCGGCCGCCGGTGGTAGAGGTGGTGGGGCAGGCGTTTTCGCCTGCCAACCTAAACTCAAGTGACTTCTGCCACTGGCCGCTGGAGCGTAAGCGAGGGTTCTCTCGAAACAGGTACGCTGATTCTGAGGACTCGTGCTTCGCGAACTGATCCCGCTAGTGACGGCGCTGACGGCAGCGGGCGTGGTGTACGTGGTGCGGGAGCAGCGCAGGCGCAGGATGCGCATCGATCCGCCGCGGCCGCACCTGACCATGCGTGAGATATCCGATACGCCCGCGCTCCTGGAAATCGAGAAGCAGTGCCTGGCAACCGACGATCCGCGCGTGGCGTTCCGGCGCGCGGCGATCGAGAATGCGGTAGCCGGACTGTACCTGGAGGCCATTGCGGAGTGCGGCGTCGCGGATACGGGCGAGTTGCTGCGCGCGCATACACAAACCTGGCAAGCGCTGCGCGAATACCTGCATCTGAAGTACGACGACGCGGTGGTGGACGACTGGTTCGATCATTTCACGCTCGTGGCGCGGCCGTACATTCGGGAGAAGGTGCGGCTGACCCGCGAGTTCGCGCTGCACCTGGACGAAGGCGCGGAGCGGTTCGCGCGGATCTACGATGCGCTGTTGCAGGAGCTGTTGAAGGAGGCCCTGGCCGCGCCTCAGAAGAAGTCCTTCGTGCCGCCGGACTTTTCCCACTCCTGAAGCTCGGCGCTGGCCTGCTGGAATTCCGCGGCGAGGCGGCCATCGAGTCCGGTAAAGCGCGCGACCACCTGGCGCGCCCATCGCACATATTCCACCCGGCGATCGAAGCTCCAGCCCGCAGGAGGGCTGTGGACGATACTGCGCATGTTGGCGATCTTGTCCGCCGCGCTGAGGGCCTGCGCGCGCGGCGACTTGTGCGGCGCGTTCTCGATCTGCAGCGCTTTGCGGGTTTCCTTGGGCAGCGACTTGTCGTCGGAGACTTCGGCGACCAGGGCCGCCACATCTTCGCCGAAACGCGCGGCGATCTCCGCACGGGTTACGCCGACATCCTCGATCGTGTCGTGGAGCAGCGCGGCCACGATGAGGTTGGTATCCAGCTCCGCGGCGGTGCTCGCGAGCAACTCGGCCACCTCCAGCAGGTGGTTCACGTAAGGCTCCGCGGCGCGGCTCTTGCGGCGTTGCGCGGCGTGCCTTTCAGCGGCAAAGCGGGCAGCCGCCAGGATCTGGCGCACCGCGTTCAAGCACTCAGGCATTGGTCACCTGTCCTTATTATGCCTGCACACGAGCGCGCCGCCGGTGCGCGAATTGGTGCGGGGCCGGAGGATCGAACTCCACTCATTTCCGGTTTGTAGGACCGGCGTCCGCGACCAGCGGACATGCCCCGCAGGAAAACTTGGTTGGCCCGGTGGGAATCGAACCCACTGCCTACTGAGTAAGAATCAGTAGCTCATCCTGATGAGCTTCGGGCCAATGGCTGGGCTGCCGTGTCAGTTACCGGCGCCCGCATAACTTGGCTGGCCGACCAGGGATCGAACCTGGAACCTCTGCGTTCAGAGCGCAGCGCGCTGCCAATTGCGCCATCGGCCAATGGCTGGGAGGGAGGGAGTCGAACCCCCGAAGCCAGCTTCAAAGACTGGCGGCTTCCCGTTAACCGACCTCCCAGTGACACTAAGTACACAATTTCTTAAATGCGGTCCCGTATGTCGAAGGCCACTCCCTGATGGTCGTGGCTCCGATCAGAGCCGCGCGCGCCAGTAAGCGGTCTTCCAATACGTGACCGTAATTACTTGCCGGAGGCCGCACGGCCCAGGCTGACAAAGAACTGGTAGCGGGGCTCCGAATCGAACGGAGATAGTCCGGGCTTCAACCGGATGCCTTGACCACATCGGCTACCCCGCCAAAAGTCGCGGGTATGCAAGCGCCGCTTACTGACGCGCGTGGCTCAGTACTGTGCGTGCGCGGCGCTGTTGTCAAAGAACTGGTCGGGGACCTCGGATTCGAACCGAGAGTCTCTTGCTTCCGACGCAAGCGGGTTAAGCCATTTCCCAAGTCCCCGTAAAAACTAAAAGGGCGGCCCGCTGGGGACCGCCCTTGATTAAGATCTTGTAATTCAGGCTATCTCAATTCGGGTCAGGTCCCAGCACGTGCGTCTGCGTTGACGCACTTCTGCGTACCTTGTGGTTGAACGCCGAAATGGGTAGTCGGTAACACTGAATTAATCCTACAACTATTAGACTGACGAGTCAAGACCTTTTTGGGTTACATCACTGGCGGCGCAGGCCGCCTTCGCGTACGGACGTTCGAGCGCGTGGCGGACGCGCGCCCTTGGCCGGACATGCCGCCGATGCCGCGCTATCGGCCCCGGCGGAATAGTGGCCGCAACCAAGCGACCTGCGATTTACTGAGTGGTGATATTGGTCACCGGAATCGCGGTCATTTGCGGATAGTAAACGAACACGTCCGGGCTCGGCGCCGCTTCACACTGCAAGGTCACTGTAGCTATGCTGCTGGAGCTGGCTGCCGCCGTTATGGACAGCGTTTGCGACCAGATTCCTACGCCGCTAGTGTCGGGATTCAAGTCCGAAATGGCGTACGCTCCAGAGATGCCGGGCCCGAAGATTTCGCACAGCGTCTCGACGTTTGCCCCGCTGCTGAAGTTGCTGAGAACGGCCTTCGCCTGAATCAAATAGTTCCCAGCGGGAAGATTGAGTGTGGCAATCGTGTAAAAGGCGTTGCTGGTGGTGATATTGATGGGCGTCCCGTTCGAGTTTGGAGCCGTGTAGTAAATGTTCGTCGGTCCGGCGGGCCCCTGCGGTCCGGTAGCGCCCGTTGCGCCGGCCAGCCCTTGAGGACCCGTCGCGCCCGTAGCTCCGGCGACGCCTTGCGGCCCTTGTGCGCCCGTAGCACCCGTCGCGCCAGTCGCACCCTGGGGACCCGCTGGACCGGCGGATCCCGTAGCGCCGGTGGCGCCGGCGCTGGCAACCAGGCTCCAGTCGGCCGGGACCTTGTCAGGCTCGTTGCCGGTATTGTTAGCAGACAGGCTGATATAAGTCGAACCGTTGTAGCCAACCGCATCGTTCAGGGCGTAGGTCGTCGAGATGCTCCAGTTGCCCAGCCAAATCAGGCCTTGCGGCCCGGTTGCGCCTGTGGGTCCGGTCGGCCCTTGTGGTCCCTGCGGCCCAGTTAGACCGGCAGGCCCCATCGCGCCGGTAGCGCCAGTGGCGCCGGTCGCACCGGTCGCACCGGTCGCACCGGCCGCGCCCTGCGGTCCGGCAGGCCCTTGAGGACCGGCGGCGCCGGTAGCCCCCGCCGTCCCGTGCGGTCCGACTGCACCCACGCTGGCGACCAGACTCCAGGAGGCTGGAGTATTGTCAGGTTCGTTACCGGTGTTATTGGCAGCCAGGCTGATGTAACTCGACCCGCTGTAGCTTACTGCGTCATTCAGGTTATAGGTCTTGGAGATATCCCAGACGCCTTGCCAGGCCAGACCTTGGGGTCCGGTTGCGCCCGTGGGTCCGGCAACGCCCTGCGGCCCAGTTGCGCCGGTGAGACCCATGGCGCCCGTCGCGCCGGTTGCACCCTGTGGCCCCATCGGTCCGGAGGGCCCCTGCTGACCGGTTGCGCCCGCAGCCCCCGCCGGGCCTTGCGATCCGGTGGCGCCCACGTTGGCTACCAGGCTCCAAGCTGTTGGAACAGTGTCAGGCTCGTTAGCGGTGTTGTTGGCAATCAGGCTGATGTAACTCGAGCCGTTGAAGCTCACCGCGTCGTTGAGCGCATACGTCGCGGAGTTGTTCCAGGCGCCTTGCCAAGTTAGACCTTGCGGCCCGGTTGCGCCCGTGGGTCCGGTCGCTCCCTGTGCACCTTGCGGCCCGGCCGCACCGGCTGGTCCCATCGGGCCGATGGCGCCAGTCGCGCCGGTTGCGCCCTGCTGCCCCATGGGTCCGGCAGGCCCTTGCGGACCGGTTCCGCCTGTGGCTCCCGCCGGGCCTTGCGATCCGGTAGCGCCAGCGTTGGCGACCAGACTCCAAGCAGCCGGAGCAGTGTCAGGTTCGTTGGCGGTATTGTTGGCCGTCAGGCTGATATAGCTCGAACCGTTGTAACTGACTGCGTCGTTCAGGTTATAGGTTTTGGAGATGTTCCAGACACCTTGCCAGCTTAGACCTTGCGGCCCGGCCGCGCCCGTGGGTCCGGTTGCACCTTGTGGACCTTGCGGTCCGGCTAGGCCGCTCGGTCCCATTGAGCCCGTGGCACCCTGCGGCCCCGCGGGTCCGGAAGGCCCCTGCGCGCCGGTGGCGCCCGTGGCCCCCGCCGGCCCCTGTGGTCCGGCAGGCCCGGTGGGACCCGCGGCGCCGTTGGACCCCGCTGGACCAGCGGGTCCCTCGGGACCAACCGCTCCGATCGTGGCGTCGAACGCGGCTTGAAGATCCAATGCGCGATTAGTCAGCACCAATTCGTAAGATCCCGGGCCGATATTGGATGGAAGCAGCGCGGTGACGGCAGTCGACGTATACGTCACAACCACGAGCGGAACGCCATCCAGGTTGACACCCGGAGTGATGGATCCGAAGTATTTGCCATCGATCGTGATTGTGGGTTGACTGATCGCGAAATCCGTCGTCACCGAAGTGATGACGGGGAGTGAGGCAGCTCTTGCCGTTGTCACCCCGAACGTGTACATACCTGCCAGTACTGCCAGGCAAACCGGCACCCGGCTGTTACGTAACCCATGCACCCGTGTGAGCAAATGGTGTCCAAATGAAGTGGCTTGCGTCCTTTGTTCTGACATTTTTCCCCCTTTTGTCTTCAGTACACATCTCCGTGCAAGGGCCGTGGCGATCTGAGATGACCCTCAAAGTACAGAAGCGTAGACTCCGGCCAAAACGGGACACCGCCTGAGCCCTTTTTCCGATGGAGGTTCGCACTCCGCCGCCGCCGGATTAACGAGAGTGCCCGAATTTGCGATTTCGGCGTTAACTGGTGCGGCGGAGTCCCGCGTCCAGGCACGGTATCGGTAATCTTCAGAATTCCGTGGAGCAGCCCCCTCGGGACCGTCCTGGTCCGCTCGCGCGAAGCGAGCGCCACTTACAATGAGTAGCTGTGCGAACCCGACTGGCGCAGTACACCTGTTACCGGACGGCGGGACCCATCCAGGTAGACGGCAAGCTGGACGAGCCCTCCTGGCGCGCGGCGCCTCGATCGGAGCCGTTCGTCGATATCGTGACCGGCGAGCCGGCATGGTTCGACACGCGCGTGGCGCTGCTGTGGGACGACGAGTGTCTGTACTTCGGATTTGCCGCTGAGGAGCCGGAAGTGCGCGCGTACCTGACCGAGCGCGATTCGCGCATTTATGAAGACAACGACGTGGAGGTGTTCATCGCCGGCCAGGACGCCTACTACGAGTTCGAGATCAATGCGCTCAACACGATCTACGAAGTCTTCTGGATATGGAAGGATGCGCTCGTACCCGCCAGTCCTTACTTCGGGCGGGCCGAGTTCGATCCGGCGGTTCAGCGGACCATGGTTCTGGAGGGTGTCGGCGGGCACGTGCATCCGCGCGGCGAGCGGTGGGGCTTCCTGGATTGGGATTTTCCGGGACTGCGGCACGCGGTTCACGTGGCGCCGCCTGGCTGGACCGTCGAACTGGCGCTTCCCTGGGAAGGGTTGCGCTGGCTGGCGGACGGTCGCGCGGTGCCGCCGCGCCATGGAGACGTGTGGCGCATCGACTGCTCCCGCTTCCAGCAGTTCGATCGCGCCGGCGGCAAGCTCGATCCCAGCGCGGGCTGGACGTGGAATCGGCACGGACACTACGATTCGCACATTCCGGAGACGTTCACGTTCGTAGAGTTCAGCGAGGAGCGGGTAGACGCCCGCCGCTAAAATCCTTTCAAACGTTTCGGCCGTCTACCAATCGCAGGTCGGGCGATCCGGCCGACTTCGCGCCGACCAGGGCGCATCCCGAGCGTCGGGCCTCGGCGAAACTGGCCTGCTTGCCGTACGCTTCTTGGGGCTCGCCAACGCTTCCCAGCGCCTCAATACACCGAGCCGGTAAATTCCTTCTCGCCTTCACGGGCCGGCCCGAACCGGGCGCTGGGACGCGCGCGATCACCCAACGGGTATCCGAAAGCGCAACCCTATTGGCTGCGTTCGGCCGACTCCCGATGTAGCGCCCTTTCGAACTTTCCCGCGGCTGCGGGTGTTTTGAAATCGCCGGTCAGAATTTCACGATTCGTTGCGTCGCGGCCGTAGAGTTCCTTGTTGGCTTCTCCATCCGAACGAAGGGTCGCGCCTTCCAGCGAGATGCCTGCGAACAGTCCGCGCGAACGGGAATACGATAGCATTTCCGCGTTCATCAGGGCATCCGTCTGAGCGGCCGCGTCGCGGCCAACCGGCCCCGCCGCTGCTGTTGCCTCTCCGCCGATCGTAAACTTATCCTCTAAGATGTGCCGCATTCCGCCCTCGTTCATCACGAGCAATAGGACATCCGTGTCCGAGCCGCCGATCTGAAACCCAACACTTCCGCCTTCAACCCGCACTCCAGCCGGGGCGCTCCAGCCCGAGCCACCGTGCCGGCGGCATACCGCGAACCCACGGCCGTACTTTGCGCCGATGATGAATCCGGCCTTTTTCATTCCCGGCACGACAACGACGCAACGCGCTTTATCGAGCAGATCTTGGGGGATACCTTTATCGGCGGCCCTCATCATATCGATCAGCGTGTCGGCCGAAGCGTCCAGCCTATCGTCGACTTTGGCTTCTCTGTCCGCCGCGAAAGCGACGGTACCAATGGAGCCAGCAATTGCCAAAATGGTTACGCATGTTTTACGCATCTACAATTCTCCTCTTCGGGCTTCACTAGGCAGCACCGTGGCCTCCAATGTACTGGAAAACACGCCAACGTAGTGTGGTTCGAGGCTGTGACCTCGGCGTTGCCCGCGACGTTTGCTCGTCCTCGAAGTTTATCAGGGAGTAGCCCTGGGCGTCCAGGCGCTCCACGCCCATGTTGACAGTGTTATCGCTACGTGTATTTTCGAAGCGGCGCCAGCGGCCACTGCGTCTATCTCTGCGCGCCGCTTGCGCCGGTTATCGCCGTGGCGGCCAAGCCCCTTTCGGGAGGGGCATGCAGACGCGCAAGATAGGGCAGATGTTGCACTCCCCGGGGTGCGGAGATGACAAGCTGGTGAAGGGATGCCGACACGCCACCTCGGGAACCGGCGGCTGAAGCCGGACACCCGCGTCGCTCAGGCGTGCTGGTATTTGCCTTCGCCCTGGTTCACGTGGCTCCAACTAAGCTCCGCCAGGTAGAGCGCGTTGCCGTCGGGATCCTCGAACCCCACGAACTTGCCGGCCTTGGCCTCGTTGACCACGCCTTGGAATTCGACGCCTTTAGCCCCCAGAGTTTTCATCGCCTCCTCGATGGAGCCGGACAGCTCCAGCCCGATCGCCATTGAGCCCTTTCGTCCGGCCGGCATCTCGCCCGATGCCGGATGCAGACCTATGGTCAGCCCCTTGCCCACTTCCACGGAAGCCCAATGGTCGCCGAAGCGATAGGCCAGCTTCAAACCCAGCACCTCCGTGTAGAATCGCACCGCGCGATCCATGTTCGAAATGTAGACCGTTACGTTGCCACTGGCAAACATAATTCCCTCCCGATCTCTACCTCCCTAGCATCCGACAAACAGTGCGAGGATGGAAAGAGCCAATTTGCATTCGGAAGGTACCACTTTGCAGCTCGACCCAAACTCGCGCATGCCCCTGTACCGGCAGCTCCGCGATGTGCTTCGCCGCCGTATTCTGGATCGCAGTCTGCCGCCGGGCGCGAAACTGCCCTCCACGCGCGCGCTGGCGAAAAACCTGGCGCTTTCGCGCAACACGGTCGTGAACGCTTATGAAGCGCTGTCCGCCGAAGGACTCGTCACGGGCGCCATCGGCTCAGGCACGCGCGTGACCGCCACCGTTCGCCGGCGCAGACTGGATGTGCGCAGCATCCTGCGGGAGTCGCACTTCCCCACCGATCCAACGCCCGTGTGCGATCCCGACGGCAATCCTCTTTACATGCACCGATGACCGCATCGCCACTGAGGATCGTCGCGCGTGACCGCAAGGGCTCGAAGTGCCGGTCATTGGTGAGCGCCTCGCTCAGAAAATAGAAGCCCAACTAAGCCCAACCTAATTCCCCGGCGGCCAGCGCTGGGCTCCGTGGATGACATTGACAATTTCGACCGCGTCCGCTCTTTCCAGCACACGATAGATCACGATGAATGGCAACGGAGGCAAGGGTAATTCCCGTGTCCCCTCCATTTGCTGGCGGTCTTCAGCCGCAGCGGGTGACCAGCGAATCTGCATTCCTAGGGCTGAGACATCTTTCCCAGGCGCTCGCCGACTTCCTCATGGCTGAGAAATTCCCCGCGGTCGAGCTGGTCAAGACTGGTCCTCACCTTCTGCCGAAACCATACATCGTGGTCAAGATAGTGCTCGACGAGCTGCTGCACGTATTGGTCCGCGCCAGCCGGGATTTCGGCTGCAACACTGTCAAGCTTCGCTTGCAGTTCCGGGGTAAAGTGTACTTCCATGTACCCAGGGTAGGGAAAGCCGGGGCCGGCGTCAAGCATGCAAGTGCAAGGATAATACCGGTTCAGCCGAAATCTTCTTCCGCGTCGGAAGGGCGAACTGGCTCGGGCTGGGGTCTGGCGGCTCCACGCCTTTGGGTGAGAGGTACGCATAGCCGTTGGAATCCGCCTATGAGTGTCCGGTCAAGAAAAAGATGGATGACGCCGTGGCTGTCTTGCCGTCGGCGGCTTAACACCGCCGCAGCGGCCGAACAAAAGCGATAGCCGCGATGTGTGAGCGTGGCGCTGCTATCGATCAACTCTCCAATTTGTAGATGGTCAGTCCGGAGAGCAGTTTGGGATAAAAATCCGTCGATTTTTGGGGCATCACGCCGCCACCGAATGAGATCCGCGCCACTTCGTCGACCGCCACCGGCTTGAGCAGGAACGCGATCTGCGCGGCGCCGCTGCGGGCTTCCGCCACCGCCCGATCCAGCCCGCGGATGTAGCGCAGGTTGTGCTCCTCGCGCACGGCCTCTTCGCCGATCCCCAGCAAACGCAGCAGCCGCTCGTGGAGGACCTTTACATCCAGGTGCCCGGCGGAATCGCGCGCCTCGATCAGATACAGCCGGCTGCCGATGGCTGCGCCGATGATCGCGCGGCCGGGGGATTCCGACCAGGTCCGCTGCAGGGCTTCCAGGTTCGGGATCTGCGCCACCTCAAACCCCGCGGCAGCCTGCCGTATGAACTCGCCGGCATCGAAGCCCGGCACGCCGCTGACCAGCCGGTGCGTCGCCAGGATCTTCAGGCCCGGAGCATGCATGTTGACGAACGTCATCATGACGCGGTCCGCGCCCGCGAGCGCGGGATTCTCGCGGTGGAACGCGAGCGCCGTCTCATAACGGTGGTGGCCATCGGCGATCAGCAACTTCTTGTCGGCCATGAGTTGCCGGATCTGAGCGATGCGGCCGGCATCCGCAATTTTCCAGAGCGCATGACGGGCGCCGTCCTCGTCCGTCACCTCGCCCAGCGGAGCGCCCTTCGCGGCCTCGTCCAGCAGGCCATCGATCTCGCCCGCCGGATCGGGGTACAGCATGAAAAGCTGGCCGAAATGCGCGTGCGTGTGGCGCAGCAGTTCCAGGCGGTCCTTCTTGGGACCGGAAAGGGTCTGCTCGTGCCGGTACACCACGCCCGCGGCATATTCTTCCACCGCGCCCAGCCCAATGAAGCCCTTGCGTACCAGCCGCTCGCCGCAGTCCGGATTCGTGAACTCCTGGAAATAAGCGAACAGCGCCGGCTCGGAGTCGCGCGCCAGGATGCCCTGCGCGGTCCAATCCGCGAGGTGCCGCTCGGCTCGCGTGTAGACGTTGTCGCTGTCCGAATCGGATTCGTGGCGTTCGCCTAGAATGATGCGCACCAGGTTGTAGGGGCTGGCTTGCAGATAGCGCTGCCGCATCTCGGGCGTGATCTTATCGTACGGTTGCGTCACCAGATCCTGGAGCGCGCCGGCCTTCGCCGCGTAGCGGTAAGGTTGAAAAGCAAAGATGTTGGCCATGAAGAGGAAACTTCAGGATAACAGACGCGGTAATGGGTGATGCCGGGAATCAGGGCTGACGAATCTCGAGTCCGGGTGGCGCGACGCGAAGGAAATCCTTGGTGTTCCAGGTGAGCAGCATGGACGCACCGCCGTCGAAGGCTGTGCGCGCGATTACTGCATCATAGATGATTCCCCCGCCCATTTCGCGCAGGCTCACATCTCGAATCGAAGACCACGCCGCGGCGCCTGCCAAGCCCGCGATCCCGGCTGTCTCGAAGAAACTCTCCTCCAGAAGCCGCCGCGCGTCTTGCGGCGACAGACGAACAGGCATCCGGGTCAAGACCGCGAACGATTCCAGCAGAGCAGTGGCGGGAATCACGAGCCGTTCGCGCCGGGCGCGCGCACATGAAGCTCGTGCCATGACGCCAGCAACGCGATCGCGCAACTGGTGTCCAGAGCGAAGGCGGCCGTCAACGGTGCACTCGCTCCGCGCGAAGTTCGCGAATTGCATTGGCCGTCTGCGCATGCGTGAGAGGCTCTTCACCCTGCGGCGCGGCAGCGAACCCTTCCGCACCAGTTTCACCTTTCGCTGCGCTGGCTTCACAACGATCATGCTAGCCCGATTCTAGCATTCAGGTCGCCGGCAGGGCCGTTATGGTATGGCAAGGGTAAGGCCGCCAAACGCCACGCCCTTCCCGGTTTGATAGACTGATTAACCGCTGCTGCGCTCAACAACCCATGAAACCTCTTGCCTTGCTATTGCCGCTCGCCCTGGCTTGCGCACAGGTCTGTGCCCTACCGGCCGCCACGGTCAACCACCCCGCGGAGCTCGCCCATTCCGTCACCATCTACCGCGACACGTACGGCGTGCCGCACATCTTCGGACCCACCGACGCCAGTTGCGTCTTCGGCTACGCATACGCGCAAGCCGAGGACAATTTCTGGCAGATCGAGGACAGTTACATACGCGCGCTGGGGCGGGCTTCCGAGGTCTATGGACAGAAAACGCTGGATGACGACCTGGTGATCCGCACCTTGGAGATCCCGCGCCTGGCCCAGGCGGAATACGAGCATATGGGCGCTCCCGTCCGCGATCTGCTGGACGCCTTCGCCGCGGGAGTGAATTACTATATCGAGCGTCATCCGCAGACGCATCCGAGGCTGCTCACCCATTTCGAGCCTTGGTACATGCTGGCTTTCAATCGTTACGCGCTCTATTACCTGTTTCTGTATGGCGAGACCGGCATCCCTAAAGAAGACACGGGCAAAATGGCGGACGCGCAAGGCTCCAACATGTGGGCCATACGACCGTCCAAGAGCGCGACTGGACACGCCATGCTGTTCATCAACCCGCACCAGCCTTTTTTCGGACCCGGCCAATGGTACGAAGGGCAGGTGCACAGTGACTCAGGCTGGGACATGTCGGGCGCTTCGTTTTTCGGCTCCGCTTTCCCGACGATCGGCCATAACGAGCACCTGGGCTGGAGCCACACGGTGAACAAGCCGGACGTCTTCGACGTCTGGGAAGAGTCCTTCGACAAGCCTGGCGATCCGCTGGCATATCGTTACGATGGCGGTTACCGGGAGGCCACCGCGTGGACCGATACGATCACCATCAAAACGGATCAGGGCGCCATCACACGCACATACAAGATGATGAAGACGCACCACGGGCCGGTAGTCGCCCGGCGTAATGGCAAGTCCCTGGCGGTGAGATTTGCGCGCTTCGAGGAAGGCGGCCAGATCACGGAATGGTACCAGATGTCGAAGTCGCACAACCTCGCCGAATTCCGCGCCGCCATGTCGGTGCTGGCCGTTCCCATGTTCAACGCCATGTACGCCGACGACGCCGGCAACATCTTCTACCTTTACAACGGAGCCGTCCCGCGCCGGTCGCCGAATTTCGATTGGTCGAAACCGGTGGATGGCAGCACGTCAGAGACCGAGTGGCACGGCTTCCACACCATCGACGAGCTTCCGCAGGTGTTGAATCCGAAATCCGGCTTCGTGCAGAACTGCAATTCCACGCCGTTCATGACCACGGTCGGAGGCAACCCGGATCCTTCGGAATATCCGCGATACATGGTGGGCGAGGGCGACACCGCGCGCGCCCGCATCTCCCGCCGCATCCTTTGGAATAAAGATCAATTTACCTTTGAGGATTGGTCGCGCGCGGCGTTTGACACCTATGTGATCGCGGCGGAAACCGAGATCCCCAGGCTGGCCGAGCGCTGGGAAGCGCTCAAGAGCACCGACGCGCCGCGCGCCGCCAAGCTCGCGCCCGCGATCACGGCGTTGCTGGAATGGGACCATATCGGGCGGAATTCCTCAGTCCCGATGACTGTGTTCTCCCTGTGGTTCTGGAAGATGGACCGGGACGCCAAAGCGAAGCAGGACCCGGTCGGCACGCTGGAGCAGATCCTGTCGGACCTTGAGAAGGACTTTGGCACGTGGGAAGTTCCCTGGGGCGAGATCAACCGGCTGGAGCGCGTGCAATCGGGCGGCGACGAGCCGTTTCGCGATGCTCTCACGAGCCTGCCGGTACCAGGCGGCCCAGGACCTGTCGGCATCGTGTTCAATTTCTACGCGCGCGCGCAGAAAGGCGAGAAGGAACACTTCGGCGTGGCCGGACATTCCTTCGTCAGCGTGCTGGACTTCGGTCCGAAAGTGGAAGCTAAATCCATCCTGGTGTTCGGGGAAAGCGCCGACCCGAAGTCGCCGCACTACTTCGATCAGGCGCACCTTTACGCCAGCCAGCAGTTTAAACCGGCGTGGTTTTACTTGCAGGATATCCAGGCGCACACCGAGCGGATGTATCATCCGGGCGAATAGGCTGGTACTGCCATGCGGTACGAATCCTCACGTAGCGGCGCATCCGCGCTGCTCCGTCATGCGTCAAGATAGATTAGGTTGCACGTCCGTGTACTATGGTCGCGGACGTGCTCCCGATCCGGGGAGGCCGGAGCATGGCAGCCAGCGCGACAGCAGCTTACTTATGGGAAGATCCCGGCGACTCGATCGCGGTCCACATCGGCCTGGACGTGGTGGAGCGGCTGGGCGCGGCTGTACAACAGGGCTTGGGGCCCGGTCCCAGGGGCTTGGAAATCGGCGGTGTGCTGTTGGGCCATACCGCTTCGGGCGGGCGGAAGGTTCTGATTGAGGACTTCTGGTTAGTGCCATCCGAGCACCTCCGTGGCGCTTCCTATACACTCTCACCCAAAGATCGGCACGCGCTGGCTGTGCGCCTTGCTCGTCGCAGCGCGGCCGACGTAGTAGGATACTTCCGCAGTCACACGCGCCCGGGGCTCTATCTGGATCAGGACGATTTCGCGATCTTCAGCAGCTACTTTCCAGATCCGTCACAGGTATTTCTGGTGGTGCGGCCCTCCTCCGACGGTCCAGCCGTGGGCGGATTCTTCTTTTGGGAGGATGGCGACATCAATCGGAGGTCGCCCTACCGCCAGTTTCCGTTCGACAGCCAGCGGCTGCTCGCGGGCGATTTCCCGATCGCGGACCAGCCGGCGCCGCGACTCGCTCCGGCGCCAATTCCGCAAGCTGCGGCCGCGCGCATCCAGCGCCGGGCGCCACAGGTCCACGGACTGGCGGTCCCGATCATCGCCGGGTTGTTTCTCGTGGCCGGCCTCTTCGTGTCTCAACATCGCGCGCCACAGCCGGCGCCTGTTCCGGTGAAAGCCAGCGCGCCAGCATCGCCGGTGGTCCCCGAAGAGCGGCAGAGCACGCCAGCCACGCCAGATACGCCGCAGGTTGAGCCGCCGCAGCCGCCGGCGGTCACTGAAGTGGCGCAGAACCCTCCCGCTACACCGGACACCCCCCAGGCCGAACAACCGCAGCCTCCGGCGCCCACCCGGCGGGCGATCGCGAAGCGGACGCGTCCGAAACACTTGCCGGCGCCCGCGCCAGCGCCGATAACGGCCGCGCGCAGTGCGCCCCGCGAAATCGAGCCGCCGCCCACCCTGGCAGCGCCGATCACGCAGACGGAACTTGCGTCGATGCCGCCGCCCCGCGCAGCGCCGATACTGCCGCCTCCGGAAGCCGAGGTGAGCTACACATCGCCGCACCCCTCCGTATTCCGGCGGGTGCTGCACAAGATCCCCACCTTCGGCGCGGAATCGGCGGATGCTTTTGTGCCGCCGTCACCCGTCCGCAAAGTGAGTCCGGCCCTTCCTCGGGGCGCAGCCGCGGAACGTTCGGTGGATGTGAAAGTCTACATCGACGAATCCGGGAACGTATCTCGTGCGCAGTTGCTCACCAAGCGAACCGGCTTGGCGGATGCGTCGTTGAGCGCCGCGCGCCAGTGGCGGTTCGCGCCCGCCCGCAAACGCGACAAACCCGTATCGAGCGAAATGGTGCTGCACTTCCGCTTCGGCGGCGCCCTCGCGGTAGACTGATACGTTACCGCATGAAAATCCTGATGGTCGCTTCGGAGGCTGCCCCCTTCGCAAAAACCGGCGGTCTGGCCGACGTGGTTGGATCTTTGCCGGCGGCGTTGAAATCCCTCGGTCACGAAGTCGCGGTGTTGCTGCCGCGCTACGGCGCGGTGGATCTGAAAACCGCCCGCCGGGTCTATGATGCGCTGCCTGTCTGGCTCGCACCGGACCGCTACGACACCTCTCTCTATCTGATCGAGCGGGAAACGCCGTTCTACTTTCTGGATTGTCCGCCGCTGTACGACCGGCCCGGTATCTATACCGAAGACGGCCTGGATTATCCCGACAACCACATTCGCTTCGCGGTTCTGGCACAGGCGGCGCTGGAATTCAGCCGGCGCGTGTTCCGGCCCGACATCTTGCATGGTCACGATTGGCAGGCCGGCCTCGCTCCGGTCTATATGCGCACTACCTACGCCAACGACCCCACGTTCCTCGGCATACGCACGCTGTTCACGGTCCATAACGTGGGATATCACGGGCTCTTTCCGAAGGAAGCGCTAGGCGAGATCGGGCTCGCCGGCTCTCCGGTGTTTCGCCCCGATGGACTAGAGTTCTTCGGCAAGGTCTGCTACCTCAAGGGAGGGTTGAACTTCAGCGATGCGCTGAACACCGTCAGCCCCACCTACGCGCGCGAGATCCAGACTCCGGAATACGGCTTCGGATTGGATGGCGTGCTGCGCGCCCGCAGCAACGTGCTTACCGGCATCTTGAACGGCGCGGATTACGCGGAATGGAATCCGGAGACCGACGGCCTGATCGCGGCGCATTTTTCCAGCGGCGACTTGAGCGGCAAACGCATCTGCAAACAAGACCTGGTGCATGCGTTCGGGCTGCCGCCGGAAGCCATGGAAGCTCCCTTGATCGGAATCGTTTCGCGATTCACCAGCCAAAAAGGCGCGGATCTGATCGCGGAGGTGGCCGACGGCATGGTCGCCGAAGGTTTCTATATGGCGGCGCTGGGCGCTGGGGAGCCCCAATACGAAGAGCTCTTCCAGGCCATGGCGGCGCGGCATCCCGCGCGCATCGGCGTGCGCATCGGGTACGACAATGCCCTGGCGCACAAGATCGAGGCCGGCGCCGACCTGTTC
>Ga0187855_10000942_pt1 | contig 24151 bp, 14 predicted proteins | sample June2016WEW_8_10_2_FD_132969 | JGI IMG/M metagenome (GOLD analysis project Ga0187855, IMG submission 132969) | Peatland microbial communities from SPRUCE experiment site at the Marcell Experimental Forest, Minnesota, USA - June2016WEW_8_10 | ecosystem: Environmental > Terrestrial > Soil >...
CGGCGATCAAGTCCAAAGTTGGATGGAAGACGTTCCGCCACAGCTATAGGTCATGGCTCGATCAAACTGACGCACCGATTGGGGTGCAGAGAGAACTAATGCGCCACGCCAGCATTCAGACAACGATGAATGTCTACGGTAGGGCGATGACAGACAGTAAGCGACAGGCACACAACAATGTAGTTCAAATGGTCCTGCAAGTTGAATCGGCGGATACGTCCGCAGAGGAAAATCCTGAATGACACGTTAATGTGGTCTAGGATGGTCTTGAGAATGCGCTCGGTAACTTGTAACTTATTGGAAGGATTGGTTGCGGGGGATGGATTTGAACCACCGACCTTTGGGTTATGAGCCCAACGAGCTACCAGACTGCTCCACCCCGCACTCTAATTCTAACGCAGTGCTTACGGGGCGTCAAACTTTAGCTCCAGGTTTTGCTGTCCGCGGCGCCTGGATACGTGACGGTGCTTCCATCCACTTTCGCAAAGGACGTTAGCGCGTGGGGTTGGGATTTGGCCGCGTTCAAGATTTCCTGCACTTCGACCCCGCGCGCCACCAGCGCATCCGCGATCAATGAACGGTGGCATCGCCAAGGGACCGCCTCAGCGCACATGATTGCAGTGGGCGCTTCGGAAGAAAACTCCATCAGCTTTTCAAGATTTTCGTGAAATTCGGGGGTTTGCATATAATCCGCATACCCGCGAAAGCCGGCGTTGCGCCAACCTGTATTTATGGAATCGCGTCGTGGATGGCGCAGCCCGCCGAGACCAGGCATGTGCCGGTAGACCACGCCCGCAGCATTCAGGCTGCCTGGAAGATTCTCTCGATTGAACTGAGGATTGCGCCGCGAACGGGGGATGGTTCTGACATCCACCAATTGCCGGATACCGTGCGCTTCGAGGATCGCGATGAACTCCTCGATCGGATGCGTGGAGTGACCGATCGTGAAAATCACATTCACCACGCCTCAAGTTAGCAAACACGGTAACAGGTTTGGTAACCTTGACATCCAGTGGCACGCCACTCTTGAGATATTTGAAAGGACGCGCCCCCATGTCACACCGCTTCTTCAAACTTGGCCTGCCGCTTCTTGTAATTGCTCTCGCGCAGAACACACCGGCACAGCGCATCGACGCAGAATACACCAAGTTGATCAAACAGTATCTCCAGGACCCTCGCGTCACAACGGAACTAGTGGATCACATGCCGGCCTCTGACACCGTGCCATCGCCGCTCAAATTCTTCGGGCGCATTCCAGGTACTCCAGGCGAGCTCACCTACGCGAAGGACATCAATCGTTACTACGAAGCGCTGGCCAAAGCTTCACCCCGCGCGATGTTCTGGAAGATCGGCCAGAGTGAGGAAGGCCGCGACCAGGTGGTCCTCGCGATCGCCGATGAAGCCACTATCAAGCAGCTCGACAAATACAAGGCCACGCTGGCTGCGCTCACCGATCCGCGAAAAACAACCGAGCAACAGGCCCGCGAACTGATCAAAACCGGCAAGCCCATTTACTGGATCAACAGCGGCATCCATTCCCCCGAAACAGGCGGCCCTGAAATGTTGATCGCGCTCGCCTTCCGCCTGATGGTGGAAGAGACGCCGTTCATTCAAGCCATTCGAAACAACGTCATCGTTTTCATCACACCGGTAATCGAAGTGGATGGCCGCGAAAAGCAGGTGGACACCTACTACTACGGCAAAAAAACGGGCAAACAGCGGCCGCCATTAATGTATTGGGGCAAATACGTCGCGCACGACAACAATCGCGATGGCATGGGGCAGTATTTGAAGCTCACGCAGAACATAACAAAAACGCTATTGGAATGGCACCCCACCATCCTGCATGATCTGCATGAGGCGCAATCTTATTTATATGTCTCCACCGGAACGGGACCGTATAACAACTCGCTCGATCCAATTCAGGTGAACGAATGGTGGCTGCTCGCCGAAACCGAAATCATGGAAATGGCAAAGCGCGGAGTGCCCGGCGTGTGGACCTATGGATTCTACGATGGCTGGGTCCCGAACTATCTTTTCTGGATCGCGATGACCCACAATTCCTTCGGTCGCTTCTATGAAGTACAGAGCTACGGTCCCGATATCGTCGACAATCTCCGGCTCCAGCCGGCGGTCACCAGCCGCGAGTGGTTCCGGCCGAACCCACCGCTTCCGTCGATAAAATGGGGACCGCGCAACAACACCAACATCCAGGAGTCCGCGCTGCTGTTCGCCCTACACCAGGTAGCGCAGAGCAAGGAGCTGTATCTCGAGAATTACTGGATGAAGAACAAACGGTCGGTGGAGAAAGGTAAGACCGGTCCGACTTTCGCTTGGGTGATTCCAGCCGGACAACGCCGCAAGGCGGACACAGTCGACTTTGTGAATTCACTGCGCCGTCAGGGTCTGGAGATTCACACCGCCGGTTCAGCCTTCAAGGCTGGAAGCGTGGACGTGGGAGCGGGCGATTTCATAGTGCGCGCGGATCAACCCTACCGCACTCTCGCCGACATGTACTTCAGCGTTCAGAACTATCCGCCGGCCAATCCCCGGCCGTACGATGACACGGGCTGGACAACGCAGTTCATGCGCAATGTGAAGCTCAGCGCCGTTACTGACAAGGCCATTCTCGATCAACCGATGACTCTGCTCACCGCCGATGCCAAACCACTCGGATCCATCGCTGGAACCGGCAACGTCATCGTGGTGGATCACACCACCGACAACGCTTTGATGACTTTCCGTTTCAAGAATCAACAAGTGAAGATGCTGGCAGCCGAGGACGATTTTGAAATCATGGGCCACAGGTTCCGCGCCGGCGCATTCATCATTCCGGATGCCGACCGTGCCGGCCTTGAGCCATCCATCCGCGAGCTAGGCCTTTCAGCCATGGCCGTATCCTCGCTGCCGAATGTGAAGACACACCCGCTCGATATTCCGCGCATCGGCTACATTCACTCGTGGCAGCGCACTCAGGACGAAGGTTGGACACGCGCGGCGCTGGATTATTACGGCGTTCCGTACACTTATTTCGCCGATCAAAAGCTTCGCGAGGGGAACCTGCGCGCGAAATACGACGTCATCCTCTACCCGCACGTGGGTGGCTCGTCCCAATCGCACGTGAACGGGATTCCGAAAAATGGCCCCGATCCGGTGCCATACAAAAAGTCGGAGCTCACGCCGAATCTTGGCGCCCTTGACCAAAGCGATGATATCCGCGGCGGTATGGGAATGGATGGGCTGGCCGAGCTCGCTAAATTCGTCCAGGACGGGGGAACGTTGATCACTGACGGATCCGCTGCCGCGCTCATGGCCGATTACGGCCTCGCTGGAACGGTGACCGTCGAACATCCCAATCAGCTTTTTGCGCGCGGATCTATTTTGCGAGGCATTTTGCACGATCCAAAGAGCCCCATCCTATATGGATTCGAGGGCAAAGATCTGCCGGTGTATTTCAATCAGGATCCTGTATTCAACGCCGGCGGCGGAGGCTTTGGCGGATTCGGAGGCGGTGGTGGTGGCGGCGGCGCGATCCTCGGTCAGAACGTCACACCCAATGCCGTGCCCCTGCAACTTTCGCCATTGGATCCGAGCGACGCGCCGAAAACTCCAGAGCGTCCTCAAGCCGACGAGGCGGCCGACATGCGCCAGCTCGCGCGACAGTTCGGCTTTATCGAACCAGTGCGCCCACGCGTTGTGATGCAATTCCCGGCAAAAGAGAGCGACATGCTGCTGTCGGGAACAATTTCGGGCGGTCAAACTCTTGCGAATCGGCCGCTGGTCTTAGATGTCCCGAGCGGCCAGGGCCACATCGTGATGTTCGCGCTGCGTCCGTTCTGGCGTTGGCAAACCCAGGGCACGTACTTCCTGGCCTTCAATGCCATCCTCAATTGGAATCACCTGAACGCCGGCAAACCGGAGCCCGAGCACAACCAGCCCGCGCCAACCGCGCAGGATCAGCAATAAGCCGGCACACGCGCCGCCGGAAATTACGTGCCCGCCGCTTTGCGAAGCGCCGCCACTCTGGGTGCGCGGCTCTTCGGACTATCCAGGCTGAATGAACGCGCGTCACCGAGTTGTTCCCGAACATATTGTTCCATCCGCGTAACCGCGTCCTGGAGCGCCTTGTCTTTTTTGACGAACGCGATCCAGGCTATCGACTCTGCCTCGGTGTCGTATTCCCAAAGTCCGACGACACGGCCTCGGTCGAGAATCGCATGACTGGGAAGGTAGGGGAGCGTGCCCAACGGCTTGACCTCCTTCTCCGTGAAAACCTGCCGGTCGATGTCCTTGGGATCGAGCAGTCCCTTCAGATCCGTCCGCAGCAGGACAATGGCGTCAATCCCGCTGGTCAGCGTATAGTGCGGATCCTTGGGCGGCTTGAAAGCTTCCAGCTTGGCGCGATCTCCCGGAAGCATCAAGCGATCGTCGCCTGCTGCGAGCGGCTCCAGCTTCAAAGGTTCCACTGCGGCTTTCGCGGCCTTCACGCCCAGCGCGGAGAACCCTTGAAACTCCGAGATGCGGGCCGGTCCGATCCACTCGAAGTATCGCCGGGCGAGTTCCGTGTAAGCTTCCTCGGTCGAAAGCTTGAAATTGCGCAAGGGATTGGACCGCCACAGCGTATATCTATAGCGTTGTTGGTCGAGACGCCCATTCACGGGAATGCGCCGGATATCTCCCATCGTCTGCAGCTTGCCCAAAGCCACAGGAAGTGTCGTGGTAAGCCCCTTCTTCTTGCCTTCCGCGCCGAGATTGCGGACGGCTTTTCCAGTAGCCTCTCGCAAGCCATCCGGATCGAGCGGTCCCTTTTCGAGCGCATGCAGCACCGCGTCGCACAGTTTGTCGATCTCCTTCGCGCTGACGCCGAGTTTTTCCGCCGTCTTCATTTCGCCGGGAAAACTCTGCGCCAGCTTCAGACCTAATGCAAAATCGGACGCGGGAAGTACGTAAGTGCAAGCGCGTGCACTGGGAAGCTCGTGGATATCAGCATTCGCGACGGCAGCGTCCACCTTTTCACGGCTGATTCCGGCGCGCGAGAAAAGCGTGAGGTACGGCCCTACGCCGCCTACGGATCGAGCCCAGCCCACCCGTTCTAAAACCTCCGGCGCCGATTTTCCGGCCAACCCGCCGTCCAGTCCTTGACGATGCGCCCACCAGGCGCGCAGTTTGGATTGATCCATAGAATTTATTTAGTTTATACGAATCCGGGCCGAGGACAAGCTCCCAGTTGAGTTAGACAGCACACAGTTACGGCGCCCGGTACTTACCCTAGGTAAGTTTGTCGAAATATGCGTGTTACTGTAACCGTGAAAAGTGTGTCTATTCCTTGAGTTAATGTACAATGTGTGAGGCGTGTCCCGCGCGCCGCAACCAGAGGGGTTTTTAAAACCCCACTAATCGAAAAATAGCACCAAAACTTTCAGAGGGGGAAGTTTCATCATGTTCCGCAAGTTGACGCAATTGGTAGCTCTATCCGGCATCATCGTCGCATCCAGTTATGCGCAAGGCCTAACGACTAACGCTTCGAAAGACGACTGGGAAGAGGTCAATTTCGAGTACAACTCGTCAGTGCTTTCTGACGGCTACCCCAGCCTGCTTCGATTGGCGGATTTGCTGCATCAGCACCCTGGCTATCGCGTCAAGGTGGAGGGCAATACGGACAATCTCGGCTCCGCGAAGTACAACGATAAACTCGGCCTCGCTCGCGCCACTACGGTTAAAGATTTTCTGGTGAAGTATGGGGCCTCTGCGAACCAGATTGAAGTGTCGACGCGAGGCAAAGCGGATCCGAAATATCTGGGATACAAAGGCGGCTATAGCAAGACCGATGTCGCGCGTTGGATGAATCGCCGCGTGGTGATTACCGTAGCGGATGAGCAAGGCCGGACGGTGAGCGCGGGCGGGGCGGGCGAAGCCATCCGCGCCATGGATCAGGGCCGGTCTCCGCGCGATTGCTGCGACGATATTTTGAAGCGCCTCGACAAACTGGACGATATCGCGCGCATGCTGCAGCAGTTGATGGATCAAAACGCGAACCTCCGCAAGGAAGTGGATGCGTTGAAAAATCAGCAAGCGGCGCTAGAAGGGAAAGTGAACGCACCGCCATCCACCCCCCAGCCGCCCGCGCAGCCTGCGGCACCTAGTGGACAATCCGCTGGACAGACCGCCGGAAAGACGCCGTCTCAAAGTGGTGGTGGCCAATCGCCGTTTACTCTGCTGGGCGTCAACGCCGGATCCGATGACCGCGGCAATCTAACTTTCACCGGCAAGGGCCGTTACTTCCAACCCTTCGCCGATCACTTCGCGCTGCAGGCGCAGGCCGAATATCTTTATTTCAAAACTCAGCGGGAAGGCCAGGTGGATTTCGGAATTGTAGACCGCATTGGCAATTTCCAGGCCAGCTTATTCACCAGCTTCAAGCACGTCAACGTGGCCGATGCGCCCAGCGGCGGAACGCTCGGGCAGGCCGCCTTCACGGCGGATTATATATTCAAAATCGGCCGCGTGGGTTTGTTCGCGACGCATGGCTTCATGAACAACGCCATCATCGGCACCAGCAACGCAACATTCGCCACCGGCGCCACGAATCCGGATGGCACGCCGGTGATGGCTGTTGCACCGAATATTTTTGTCCAGCGGTATCTCAGCATCATCGATCAATATGGCGCCAGCACCACCGTAGGACTCTGGGGCAACAATTATCTGGAAGCCAACCTCGGCTACCTGAAGAGTGCTGGAACCGCGGACCGTCCGGGCGGAACAGTGCGCTTTGTCTTCCCGATCAAGAGCCACTTCGCTTTCACGGCGGAAGGCAGCATCAACCAGACGCTGCTGGGCCCCGGCAACGATGGACGCGCTGTATTCGGCGTCCAGTTCGGAAATTTCATGCGGCCCAAGGATTACCAAGGCCAAACACAGGCGGTTCCAACCGATATTCCAGAGGTGCGGTACGCGGTACTGTCGCGAAATCTTCACATCGGAACGTCACCGCCGGTTGCGGATGCCGGCCCGGATCAAATCGGAGTGCCGGCTGGTGTCATCACGCTGAATGGATCGAACTCACATGATCCGAACGGCGAAGCACTGACCTACCAGTGGGTCCAGGAAAGCGGGCTGCACGTTACTCTCAACACGCCCACTGCAGCGATCACGACATTCACGGCTGGGCCAGGACAATCCTATGCGTTCCGCCTCACTGTGACGAACACAGACAACCAATCGGCCTCTGCCATGGTCCGTGTGGTCACGGTAAAACCAAAGAAAGTGCAGATTCTGTTCTTCATCGCTGACCCTACTACTATCCAGAGCGGCCAATCCTCCACGCTGTCATGGAAGATCCAGGACGCCGATTCAGCCAGCATCTCACCGAGCATCGGCGGTGTCAGCGCCACAGGCGGATCCATCAGCGTGGCGCCCACCAGCACCACCACGTACACTCTGACCGCGAAGAATTCCAGTGGTTCCGATACCGCCGCAGTAACGGTAGTGGTTCAGCAGCCCAAGCCGCAGATCCTGGAATGCACGGCCATACCCATGAACATCTCTCAGGGTCAATCCTCTCGGCTGTATTACAACACCGTGAACGCGAATACCGTGACCATCACTCCCAATGTGGGTTCGGTGGGCACCAGCGGAAACGTCGAGGTGACTCCCACCGCTACGACGAATTACACCATCACGGCGACTAATCCCGCCGGTACGGCCACATGCAGTGTATCGGTGCAGGTGACTCCCGGGAATGCTCCGCAGATCGAGCGGTTCTCGGCCGATCCGCTCAACATTACCGCGGGTGCCACATCCACGCTAGTGTGGCAGGTGAAGAACGCGAAAACTGTGAGTATTTCGCCCGCTCCTGGCACCGTGGGCGTGGTCGGAACACAAGATGTTTCGCCCACGCAAACCACCACTTACACGCTGACCGCCACGAACAGCTTCGGGACCGTGACAGCCAATGTCACGGTGAATGTCGCAACGGCGCCCACTCCGCCGCCACCGCCCGTGATTACGTCTTTCACCGCGAATCCGTCCGTGAGCACGGTTCCTGGCAGCGCCGTGGTACTGACTTGCCTCGCCACAGGAGCCGCTCGAGTGGTGATATCTGGAGTTGGTACCGTGAATGCGAACGGCAACTTGACCGTGAATCCAACCACCACTACCACATATGTCTGCGTGGCCATCAACAGCGCCGGTGGGCAAGCGTCCAAGAACCTGACCGTGCCGGTGAATCCGTCGAGCGGCGGCGGCGGTACCGGGCCGGTAGTAGTGGTTCACGGCCCTTCTTGCACAGTGAGCGGTACATTCACACTTTGCCAGACGGCCAACCGCCAGGTGACTTTGGACCTGAGCGGTTCGAGCAGCCCGACCGGAAACAATCCTCTAACTTTCCTGACGGTATCGAATGAACTGAGCGCGGCAGTACTGAATTCGACGTCCTCGCATCCGAGCGTGCAACTTGCGGAGCTGGCCGGCGACTATTTCTTTACGATTACCGTAACTGACAGCAAAGGTAATTCCACTACAGTGACGGTGGATCTTCAGCTGACGAACACGAGCCCGCAGAACTAAGGAGAAGAAATCTTAGGCCGCGAATGAACGCAAATAAACGCGAATCTTATTTGCGTTCATTTGCGTTCATTTGCGTTCATTCGCGTTCATTCGCGGCCATCGATTTCATTGAGGTACTGCTGTTACTTACTATTCTTCTGCAGGTCCTCTATCGATGCTTTGAGCAGGCCCACAGTATAGGCTACGTTGTGAACTCCCAAGCTGCCATCGCGCTGTACAAAACGATAATTGTAGGCAGCTTTCAGTTGTTGTGGAGTCCAGGTGGAATCAATGGTGATATCGGTCTTTGCCTGGCCCACGGGAGGCAGCAACAGAGCGAGATTATTAAGCAAGTGTTGAACTTCGGTTTGCACGCCATCAATGACGCCATCGCCGTCGTAATCGAGCAAGGGGAAGTTGAAGGTTGTGATGTCAGAGCCGTGGCAGGTCTGGCAAGCGCCCACCATTTGCTCGGCGGGAATTGTGCTGGTACCGGCGAAGCTCATCTTGAAGGTGTGGCCGCCCACTTGTCCCAGTGCAGGGTCGGTGGAGGCGGGGGCCTGCGTGTGGCAAGCAACACAAGTGTCCGCCACTACTTCGCGGTGCGCGGAGCTGGGGATCTCCTGGCCATAAGTTACGCCATTTGTTCCCATTAACATGTCGGCTTGTGGGCCTTCATGCGGGCCGAAATAGGTGCTTCCGGGAGTGCTGGCTACATAGGTCTCGGCGTTTACGCGAGCCTGGTGGCAGTTCATGCAGAGCGTGCCGGCGCCGGCAGTGGTCACTTTGGTTCCGTCTGCCAGCGTTACAGCCGCCAGCGTCCGGACCAGGTGCAGGTTGGTGCTGGGCTTGGTTTCGCCATGCGGTTCGTGACAGGTCTGGCAGCCAATCGCGTCATAGGACAGATCAGCAGGCCCGACTCCATTTATCCTGTCAATGAAACCGTTGTTGGTGTGGCAACCAACGCACTCTGCGTTGCCGGCAGGATCGGTGGTGGTCACGGCGTGAGCGGAGTTCCCCCATTCCATGCCTTTGATGTGGAATGGAGCTTCGGAGTGGCATTGGACGCACGTGCCGGCCGTGTAAGTGGTCGAGATCAGCCGTGGATCGCCGCCGGTGACGACGTGATTGGAGCCGGGTCCGTGGCAGTTTTCGCACTGGATATTAGAAACGTTTTGCAGCGCTTTGGGCATAGCTGCAAAGTTGCCAGCCTGAAAAACAGTAGGAGCTACCCAGCCTAACTGCGCCATGACTGTGGTGAATCCGCCGTTCGGTTCGGTCGCATTGGTGTCATAGCCCACCGTGTGGCAGCCCCAGCATGCGCTGGTATACGGATACGGTTTGCCGTTCTCCTGGGCGCCCTGCCCGTTAATGTTGTTCGTGAAGATCGAGGAATGCGCGGTTTGCGACCAGGCGTTCACCATTGAAAATGGCGTTCCCGAGGGTCCGTTAGCGTGGCACTGCGAGCAGGCCGAAATCCCCAGATAAGTACTGCCGGTGATCATCATCGAAAGCGTGGCTACACCCGAGCCCGATGTGGTAATGGTCGCACTGATGTTGTAAATCCCCGAGACGTCCGGGCGGAATAGCTTCCGGGCGGCCACCTGATAGATCAAGCGGTCAGACGGTAAGTACACCGGCACGCTGGACCCCAGCGGATCGTTCTCCAGCACCGCCTTCGAGCCCGTAGGCTGGCTCTCAATCGTCCACTTTACGCCGGCGATTTGAGACGCAGGAACATTTATATCTACATCGGCCTCCAAGTATGCCGCTTGGCCGAGTCCGACGGTGTTCAGACCGCCGCTCCGCTCGATGGTCGCGGGCAGTTTTAGGCCATTGATGTCGTCATTAGTAACTGGCCGCGAAATAAGCTGGGCCGCCAGCGCAGTTGTAGTTTGAGCATTTACGATTGGGGCGCACGCGGCAACCAACAATAGTGTCAGGCAGATTGCGATGGTGTGAGCCCAGGGAAATTTCATTTTTGAGTACAGGAACATGGATAAAACTCCTTCCCCGAAAAGGGCACTTCTCCATCGCCAAAGGCACGTGTCGTGCCAGCCAGTAACCCTCCTGTTTCCAGTCTCATTGCTTGAGGAGTTGGGTCTCCAGCCGCACCCCAACTACTCGGGGAATTGGGGGTTCAGACTCACCCCTGGGAGAATGTGTCAAACCCGTCGGCCTAGAGTCCCTGACCGGAAAGCAAAGCATTTGCCTTAGGCGAACATCGAGGAGTTTCACGCGAGGAAGTCTAGTGGGAGCTGCAAGGCTGTAACGGGTGCGACGTCGTCGCACCCGATTGTGGATCTGTCAAAGCTTCGAGGTTATTGGAGTGGATGCGGATCTTCTTGTGGCCCTGAGCCGGTAGCCCATCATCGCCGCGATCATTAGTACAAGAAGGACCAGGCTGGATGGCTCGGGCGTGGAGGCTATCAGTGGGGCCATCCCGTAAAGAATATCGGTGCGAGTCAGGCCGGATACGGTCACGCCGGTAGGTGTCGCCAAGCCGTCGCTCGTGTTCAGGATGTCGATTGCGCCATCGGTGACGTCCTCTCCATACAGAGTGCCGTTAACATAAACCAACGCTCCGATAATGGCGTCAGTGTCGCCAATCGCATTGGCAAAGCCCGTCGTGGTGTTCAGTGAGTAAAGGATCGAGTGTGGGCCGGACGTCCACGTCCAATAGAGCGTGTTGGATCCTGCGGAAAGGCCCGCGGTTCCGCCGTTGGGGTTAATGTCTTGGCCCGTAGACCCAAGCAGGGTCGCGACGCCGGTCGTCGGATTGACGGAATACGTGAGGAAAGGATTTGCGCCTGTGGGGTGGCTAACGGCATATAACCCCGTGCCAGTCGAACCAAAAGTGTCGTAGGTTGTGCCGCCGGTGCCAATGAACGTGTCGCTGCCGTTCGCGGGATTGACAGAGGAAGTATCGCCCTCCACATCCCCCGTGTAGAGTTTTCCTCCGAGTTCCCCGAAGCCCGTTTGATCTCCCGGGCTGCCGAGCTGCGTGAAAACTCCCGTGTTCAGGTCCAAGGTTCCGTATTGCTCAAAATACGCCCCTGCATAGACCACAACATCAGCCTTCGCTTCTTGGATCGGGAACAGAATGGCGCCAGCGCTGAATAGCAGCGCTGAACACAAAAATTTGCGGTTCATCATGATAAGCTCCTTTGTTCGGGCTTGATCATGCGCGCGGAGATGTCTTGCCGCCACGCTCCGGTATAATTGACCCGTGGCGCGCCTCCTCGCCCAATCTTGCCCGCTAGGTGTCCATAAAACCATGGATCTTGCGCGTGCGTCCTCAAACGCCTCCTCAATTGGTTCTCAATTAGTTCTCAAGGCGGTGTATGGGTCTTGAAATTAATGCTTTGTACCGATTTGAAGGGTTTGAGCTAGACCCCGCAAATCGTGTCTTTGCGCTCGACGGCAAGCCCATCGCCATCCCTTCCCGTGCTTTCGACCTGCTCCTGTACATGGTCTCGAACACCGAGCGCCTGCTGACGAAAGAAGAACTCATGAAGGCGGTTTGGGGCGACACGATCGTGGAGGAAAGCAACCTCACTCAGAGCGTGTTCCTGTTGAGAAAGGCCCTGGCGGCGCATCCGTCAACGGAGAACAAACTCATCGTCACGGTTCCCGGGCGCGGTTACCGATTTGCCTCACAGGTGGAACGAGTCGCCATCCCGCCGACGCGTTCTGATGCTCTCGATATCCCGGTCAACGGTGCAACCCATTCGTCTGAAGGGGCGCCCGCCCAACTTCAGTCTGTCCCGAACAGGACGCCACCGGATCGATGGCGATGGTACAGCTTGGGCGCGCTTGTTGCCGCCGCCGCAATCGCGGCGGTGATCCTCTTCCCTGGCAGTCCGCGCGTGCAGGGGAACAAACTCATCCCGCTGCCCTATCGCGTCACAGCGAACGCCCCCGAAAATCCGGTGATCACGTACGGCATTTCGCCGAATGGCAAATATCTCGCGTTCACCGACCCTCAATTGCTCACCATACAAACTTTGCCGTCCGGCGAAACCCGCTCCATCCCCCTTGGATCCGGCGTTGCTCCCGGCAGGGTTATCTGGTATCCCGATGCGACCCGGCTGTTGGTCGGCGAGAGCGTCAAGGGTTCGTACAGCATTTTCGTGTACTCCATCCTGAGCGGTAAGCTGAGTCTCCTGCGCGAGAATGCCGTGAATCCGGTAGTTTCGCCGGATGGCGCCCGTATCGTGTACGCGGACGGAAACTTCCGCGAGCTTTGGCTGATGGACGAGAACGGCGAGAATCCCCGCCGACTGCTCGCCGCAACCGCGCCCGACAAGTTATACGCGATGTCCTGGTCGCCCGACGGACGAAGAGTGTGGTTCGCGCGAGAGCACTGGGACAAGGAGCAGGAGACGATCACACTCGAAACGTGCGACCTGAAAGGCGCCAGCCGAACCATCGTGATGTCGGACCCTAGCGCCCGGGCTTTCCGGCTGTTAGGGCAGGGGCGGCTGATCTTCGCAGCGGCGGAGGTTCCTCAGAACTTCACTAACCTCTGGGAACAGCCGGTAAACGCGGCCCTCGGGACGCCGTCAGGGCCGCCCCGGAAGCTCACCGACTGGACGAATCTTACCATTTATGGAATTTCAGCCACGGCGGATGGAAAACAGGTCGCCTTGTTGAGCGGAGCGTGGCAAGCCGACGTGTACGTCGGGGACTTGCGCGCCGGTGGGACCGAACTGGCAAATACCCGCCGTTTGACTCTCGACGAAAGCGACGACCTGCCGGCGTTTTGGACACCCGACAGCCAAGCTGTCGTTTTCTTCTCCAATCGCAACGGCAAATTCCAGGTCTTCCGCCAGCGCCTCGACCAGAGCGTCCCGGAACTGCTCAGCTTGCTTTCCGAAGAGGCCTTTTATCCCCGCTTCGGCGGCCCTTGGATCTATTTCCGCTCGGTGCCCGCCGCCAGAAGGGGCCTGTCCTGGACCGAGCCACTGACCCTCCGCCGCATACCGATGAACGGAGGGGCCTCGAACGATGTGATCCGAGACGCAGGCATTGACGTCGGTTGCGCTTCCGGGCGGCCCGATATATGCGTGCTGGCGCGCCTTAAGAGCAAGGTGCTGACGTTCTACCGCTTCGATCACGCCACCGGACAGGGTGGCGAGATAGGCCACATGGAATTCGACTCCACCTCGTCCCCCAGTTTCGATCTTTCCCCCGACGGATCGGAAATCGCAGCGCTCGATCCGAAGGGGGCCGGAAATCGAATTCGGCGTATCCCGCTCAGTGGCGGCAATTATTCAGAGGTTGAAGTGCCGGGCCGCAAAAACTTAGAGGTCCTCTTCTGGGCCGCCGATGGAAAGGGATGGTTTGTCTCAAGCGTGACGCCAACCAGTGGGGAATACCTGTTGCACGTGAATTCTAGCGGAGAGTCACAGGTGCTTTTTGAACAACCTCAAGATGGGCGGGACACCTGGGGAGTGCCGTCGCATGACGGGAAGCATCTAGCCTTACTGCGATGGACAAACGCGTCGAACGTGTGGATGATCGATAACTTCTGATCGCGCCCCATTCGACTACCAACCTAAGTGGTCGTTAACGGCAAGTTATCGGTATAATAACAGCATGGTAAATGTCATCTTGGCATAACCTCCCGCGTGGCTTTGATGGTCACTAACAAGCGCAGCAGCTTCAATCCGGTCTTCACCATCACACCGGCCATAGCCACGGGCCTGATGCGGATAGAAGCCGTCAAGCAAGCCATCCGGACGCTTCCAATCACGCCGCGCGCACTGGCGAGTCTGCGTGAGACCGCCCGCCTGTTTTCTACTCACTATTCGACCATGATCGAGGGAAACCGTCTCACTCAGGAACAGGTCGCACAAGTGATCGGCCGAGGGCAGCACTTTCCGGGCCGGGAGAGGGACCAGGATGAGGTCAAAGGCTACTATGCTGCACTCGACGAAGCGGAGCGTATGGCAAAGAGACGTGAGAGAGTTTCTGAGGCGATCGCGCAGAGGCTCCATGCTCTAGTTATGGGCGGCGGTAGGACTCGCGTGAAAGGCACGCCCTATCGCGATGGGCAAAATGTGATCCGTGACGCCCACTCCAATGCCATCGTATACATGCCGCCAGAGGCTAAGGACGTTCCATGGCTGACGCAGCAGCTTATCACTTGGATCAATCAGAAAGATGACCTGCCGGTGCCGATCAAAGCCGCCATTACACACTATCAGTACGCCACGGTTCACCCTTACTACGACGGCAACGGACGAACGGCGCGGCTGCTGACCAGTCTCATCCTGCATCTGGGAACCTACGACCTTAAGGGACTCTATGCGCTCGAAGAATATTACGCATGCAATCTCAAGGCTTATTATGATGCGCTGACAGTCGGCCCTTCGCATAATTACTACGTGGGCCGGGCTGAGGCCGACATCACCAGATGGGTCGCCTACTTCGTCGAGGGCATGGCAACTTCCTTCGAGAAGGTTCGCGACCGAGCCCTACGCGAGGCGGAACGACACGGCAACGATCAGTCGAAGGCGCTGCGGAACTTGGACGCCAAGCAACGCAGGGCTCTGGTGTTGTTCCGGAAATCGCGAGAGATTACTGCCAAGGACGTTGCCCAGCTATTCGGCTATCAGCCGCGGACCGCGACTTTGTTGTGCCAGCGTTGGGTTCAAGACGGCTTCCTGGAGACAACCGACCCTGCCAAAAAGTCGCGTCGTTACAAACTGAACGACACCTACGAGGCCATTATCGAGGGCATTTGAGTAAGTATTCGCGTCTCGGCGCATTCTCACTCGCTGACTTTGCCCGCGAAATGCCGGTAGACGAAAAAGGAATAGAGTCCCGCCAGCAGCATGCCTGGGATCCACCACGCCAGTCCGATGTAGAGCCCATAGGATGCCGCCGCTGCGTTTGAGACAGTCAGGCCAGCATCCGGCTCTGTGTTCGAAGGCAGTACGTACGGATACACTCCAAACGTCGCGCTGGTGAGCATCCCCACCAGATAGAGGCAGGAGAATAGAAAAGTCACCAGGTCGCGATGCCGTCCGCTAAACAGCCGCATCCCTCCCAGACCGGCTATTCCGAGTAACGGAAATACATATCCCCACGGCCGCACTTCGAACTGGGTGTTGAGATTCGGCTGCAGCCGGAAACTGAAAAAAGTGATGGCTGCCGTGAACGCCACTACTGCCCACCAGATCCGGTCTCCAAACTCGCGGGCTCTACGCTGCAAATCGCCGCTGGTTTTCAGAACCACCCAATAGCAGCCGTGAATCGCCAAAGCGACAAAGGAAGCCCCGCCCACCAGCAGCGTGTACCAATCCACAGTGCCTGCGTCGCGGCCGGGCTGAAAATCGGTCCATAGCGGCAAAAAGAAAAATCCACTAGCGTCCAAAGGTACCCCGCGGATGACGTTGCCCAGAGCGGCTCCATAGAGTAAGGCCAACAAGGCGCTCGATCCGCCGAACAGCAAATCCCAGAAGGGCTTCCAGATGGGACTTTCGATGTGGCTGCGCAGCTCTATGGAAATGCCTCTGAGAATCAGCAACCATAGCACCATCATCAATGCAAGATAGAATCCACTGAAGGCCGATGCATACAGAGCCGGGAACGCAAAGTACAGAGTGCCGCCGGCCGCCAGCAGCCACACCTCGTTCCCATCCCACACCGGTCCGATGGAGCGCAATACCTGCTGCCGCTCCTGATCAGTTCGAGCGACAAAAAGATGAATGATGCCGGCGCCCAGATCGAAGCCATCCAGCACCACGTAGCCCGCGATCATGATCGCTACCAGGCAGAACCACACAGTTCCGATCATTGGACACCTCCCGCCGCTGCGGGAATCGGCTGCGCATCCGGCCCGTGATCGATCTCACGATGAACCAGAAACAGGAACAGTATTCCGAGGAGCAGGTAGAGCCCCATGAAACCCATCAACGTGAACAATCCATTTCCCGCGGAGACACGCGACGAAACACCGTCGGCGGTGCGCATCAAACCGTAAATCAGCCAAGGCTGCCGTCCCAGCTCCGCCGTCATCCAGCCGGCCGTGGTCGCAATGTAGGGGAACGGCAGAGCCAGCATTAAAGCCCACAGCAGTGCGCGGTTGTGATACAGCCGCGCGCGCCATAAGGCTCCCGCGCAGATGAGCATCATCAAGATGAGCATCGTTCCCAATCCCACCATGATGTGATAGCTGTAATAAAGCAGCGGGATGTTGTCCGGCCACTGATCGCGCGGGAAATCCTTCAGCCCTTTCACCTCCGCCTCCCAACGGCGGTACGTCAGAAAACTTAACATCTTGGGAACAACAATCGGATTGTCCAAAGTGAGCTTGTCGGTGTCGGGCTGGCCGATCAGCGCGATGGGTGCTCCTTCCGTAGTTTCAAACAGTCCTTCCATGGCAGCCAGCGTTACGGGTTGATGCAGGGCAATCATCTTGCCTTGTCCGTCGCCGGTGGGAAATATCATTGCAATCGTTGCCAGCGTGCCCGCAATCACGCCCGTCCGGACGAAAATGCGTCCGTACTCCACGAACCGGCCAGCCAGCAAATAGTAAGCTCCGATGGATGCCATCACAACACTCGCGGTCACTACGGCGCCGATCATATTGTGCAGGTACTGCCAGAGTATCCATGGATTCAGAACCAGCTCCCAGAAACTCGTCAACAGCACTTGATCGTTGGGGCCCATCTTGTAAGCAGTGGGATGTTGCATCCACGCGTCGGTGGCGATGATAAAGAATCCCGAGAGCCATGCGCCGGCGCAAACCATTACGGCCGAGAGCCAGTGGAGACGAGGGCTTAGCCGCTTCTCGCCAAACACGAACAGTCCCAGAAAGCTCGATTCCAGAAAGAACGAAAAAACTCCCTCCATCGCCAGCGTCTGCCCGATTACGCCTCCGGCGGCTTTCGAGAAACGCGCCCAACTGGTGCCGAACTGGAATTCCATCGGAATTCCTGTTACAACTCCCATGGCGAAATTGATGGCGAAGATCTTCACCCAGAAACGCGCGGCCCGATTGTAATGCTCATCGCCGGTTCTGAGCGCGGCCGTCTTCAGAATTACGATCAACAACGCCAGCCCCATGGTGAGTTGCGGAAACAGGTAGTGAAACGTGACCGTGAAGGCAAAGTGGAGGCGGTGTATAGCTAGCGCTGAATCCATATTCATTACGCGTAGCAGGATTAGTACCAAACGGCGGAACGGGGCAAGGTTCGCGCCCCTGGGTGAGGCATAGTCCGCAATCAGTAATCAAGCATACGGAAAAAACCAATATCCTCCGCGTTGAAGGACTGGCTGAACGCGTGCTGCTGTACCAGAGGAGGATTATATGAACGTGAAAGTTCGCTGTCTGGGTGGCAAGAAATTTGAGATGACGGCCCGTAACCACAAGGTTCTATCCGATCAGCCATTCGATAACGACGGAACGGATTCGGCCATGACGCCGCCCGAGCTGTTCTTGAGCTCGTTGGGCGCGTGCGCCGCGTATTATGCGGAAGAGTATCTGCGAGTGCGAGCGTTGCCGGATGAGGATCTTGAGATCCGTATTGCAGCGCGCAAGAGCGAAAAACCTGCCCGCATTAACTCTATCCAGGTAGATGTGATCGCACCAGGGCTGACCCAACGGCATCGGGATGGATTGCTTCGCGCCGTGGATGCCTGCCTGATTACAAATACATTGCACACACCCCCGCATTTGGATGTGCATGTTGTAGCATCCAGTGCCGCGGTGGAGCAAGAAGAGTTGATCTCAGTAGGATAAGCCCCCGGCTTGTCGAATGGGCAAGCTATCTGGTGAACCGCAGGCTGGTCATCAGCTGGTTGCTGCGGAAGTCTTCATAGGCATAGAACGCTTCCGACATGGAATACCAACGCCACTCCGTATTCCAGCGAATGTGCTTATTCAAGGGGATCGAAAGACGCGCCAGCGGCTGGTAGTACTGCGTTGGGCGGCTGCCGGAAGATGTAAACAGCGATCCGCCGAAGGTAAACCATTTGACAGTGACGACCGCGGTCAACGCGTGGGCGTTCTCTTTGTAAATGGAGGGCACCGGTGCAAGAGTCTCCGGAACCAGGTACAGGATATTCGAGCTGATCGCGGACCGCGAGTAATCCAGTAGCAAATTTGCCCACTTACCGCCTTTGGGTGTCCAAAACATCGACGCAGACTCCACCTTGCTCGAAAAATCGAGCTTCACGGTGGGATCTGGATTGTTGTTATTCAGTAGGTTGAAGTCGCCGGCGAAGTGCAGAGAAGTAATCAAGTCGTAACTGGCGCGGATATGCGCCTTCTGGTACTGCTGCAGGCCTGTCCGGAAGAAAGTCTGCCCCGAACTCGATCCTTCGGCGTCCGCCACTACCCGAAACTTCTGGCCCAGACGATAATTGATTCCAGCGATTCCAATGTTCTGGCGGACGCTGCCAGTTTCAAGCATCACACCGGAGAGAATCGGTGCGCCGAGGTCCGTATTGCCCCACACGTACCGGTAGCCGCCGCGAAGAGTGAAGTGCGACGTCACATCGTAGAACGCATCGATCTCTTCCTGGCTGTAATTCAAATTCAAGCGATCGGTGGCGAGTTGTTGATCCGTCAGTGGCGCGGTTCCCGTCAACAGTAAATTCTCCGCCAGCAGAGCGTTCGATGCGTTGTGATAACGGTCCGTATTCCAGTATTCGACGATGCGCACGCGCTTCCATGGGCGGAGTTCAACCGTGACGTTTCCGAAGCTATGCGGCATATTCGCATAGCCGGTCAGAACATCTTGTCCTCCGCTGTAAAACTGGAAAAGGTCGTTCAGAAAGAAATTTCCTGCGGAGGTTTGGACGTAGTTGACATCTGTGTGCGGACGCTCGTAGACGAATTGGCCGGACACGGTCATCCAGGAATACGGATTTGCCGCGCCCAGCACCTTGGTGTAAACCGAGTTGCTGCGGACGCGGTACTGCTCTTGCAGTTGATCCAGTACGAGCGGCTGCCCATTGAACAGACCGGGGACGTTCCCCGCGTTGGCCTCATTGTTGGAAGCGCCCTGATCGTCTTTAAACGTAGTGCCGCCTTGTTCGATCGTGACGTGATAGCGCCCCATTTCCATGCGCACTCCGGCCCGGTAATCGTTGGTCTGGTCGGAGTATAGGCTCGCCACCGCATAGTTGTTCTGATCGGTATAGAACTCCGTGATCCCGCTTCCGAACTGCGTGTTTCTTCCAAAAGCCACGTAAGGAGTGATCCATTTGCCGGGCATCAAGTCTAGCTGGACATTCAAGGTCCGGATGGCCGTGTCGTACGCGTTTTGGTTCAGCTGGACTCCCTGACTGAGCGTCGGATCAGCGTAGGAAGGCAGGAAGTTGTAATAGGCGATATTGCGATAATCCGCTATCAGCCGATAAATCTTGTCCTTTTGTATGTCGACGCGCAGCGTGTTGTAGGGATCGCCTCCCCAGGAAGTGGCATGCACATCGGCGCGGTCGAACAGGATTTTGGACGGATTCAGCAGGGTAAAATCCGCATCCAGCAGCTTAGGGCCTTGGCCGAGATTCACCACGCTGCGATAGGCGTCGTAATTTCCGTCGTTGCTCGGAATCCAGCGATAGCCAAGCTCGATGCTCCCTTGGAGCCAGTTGTCGCCGGTCGGTTGAGAGGGCGGTGCGGGAGGCGGCGCGGCTGTTTGATCGGCCGCTTGGTCGGCTGGCTTAGCTGGCGCCGGGGCGGGCGTGGCGGGCTCCTGCGCAGCCAGTGGAACCAGCCATAACAATGTCGCTAGTAGTCTCATCGCAACAGCTCTCTATCCACGTACGATCCGTGAACTTTCACATGACAGACAGTGCAGTTTTGAAACCGCGAATTTCTCAGGTCGTGAAACGCCGGCGGAACTCCACCAATTTTGGCGTTCTGCCCGACCGGCATGGAAATGTTGGCGTGGCACTCCAGGCATACCAGGCTTTGCTCGTGACGCACCAGCATTCTTGGATTCGCGGAGCCGTGCGGCTCATGGCAGGCCGTGCATCCCTCCAGCCGCATGGGCGCATGCTCGAAAACAAACGGACCGCGTTTGTCGCTGTGGCATTGTAAGCACCCGGGCTCATTGCCGAAGGAAGTGCGCATAGTGTCTGCGTTAAATGTTGCGTGGGGATTGTGGCAATCCACACAGGACATGGCTCCCTCGGGCAACCGATGTTTATAAGGCCGGTTGAAGGCAGCCCATTGCGATATATGGCAAGTGGAGCAGCGCGCGTTGATTTCCGATTTCTTGTGTTCCACCAGCTTGGCGCCTCCGGCTCCATGTACAAAATGACAGGTAGTGCAGCCCACTTGATCCTTAGCGTGCCCGCTAGCTATGCGGCCGCCCTGGGTGTGTTGGTTCAAGTGGCAGGTAAGACAGGTACGATCGGTTTCAATCGCCGTCAGTTTGGCAGGATTCTTGATATCGTCGGCGGAAGCAGATTCGGCGTGTTTGGCGCCAGGGCCGTGACAGGCCTCGCAGGTGTTCTTATCCCAGCCCTTCCCCGGGCCGGTCTCGATTGCAAAATGCGGAGTTTTCTGTAGATTGTTGTAGATTTCTTCGTGGCAGGTTTTGCAAGTCTCCGAGCCGGCATAACCCGGAGACTCGGCAGCGGCCGCAGGTATCGTGAGGCCGAAGGCCAGCACGATACCTGCGACTACGCTACTTACTGCCTGGAGGCAGCTATTGGGCATGCACCTTGTCGACATCGTATGCGGCTCCGGTGGCATGGCATGTGGCACAGCTCTCACCCAACGAATCGGTATTCGCCAGGAAGTGGGCAGCCTCACCCTTCGAAACGTGACATCCACTGCAAGCTGAAGCCGTTGCCTGCACCGGATTGATCCAGCCTTGGGGATCGACCACCTGATTCAGCCCGATCGGCAGGTTCGCCTCGCTGCTGGCGGTGTGGCACATCGCACAGTTTTGCATATATGTCGCGTCACCCGCCGGGCTCATGGCCGGGTAGAGCACACCGGAGAAGTTCGACGGATTCCCGCCATGACCTATGATGATGAACGGCTTGCCGCCCGCGGGCACAACATTCACGCCGTCGTGAATGCGGTGAACCATAACGGCAAAGTTAATGGTCTGCGCAGTTTGCCCGGCCGGACGCTGCGAAAAGTCTGTATCCGACGGATTGTGGCACATCACGCAGTATTCAGGTTCGTTGCGCCGATTTCCGTGCAGAGTAAGATGTGTGTGGCATTGATTGCAGTTGGTCTCAGCCACCACAGTACGGCGTGGCTGCACCGTTGAGCCGTCCACGGAGAAGTAGAAGACCTGATTAGGAGTTCCACTCTCAACTTGCTGGGCCGAAGTGGTGCCCGTCAGAATGTTCTCCAGCCGCTCGGATTCTACTCCGATGGCATATGTTCCCGTGGCCTTGGCCGGAATCGCGTGCAGGAAGGTGTACGTGCAGTTGCCGCTCGAATCGCACTTTCCTTGCGTCCCGTCTTCGCCAACGTAGCCGGGAGTTGTTACATCGCTGCCGAAGCTGGTGTAGCCATAATCGGTGGTAGGACCAGCCATGGTGAACTGCATGTCCTCCAGCGTGGGATCGTTTAGGGCAATCGGATTCCCCTTCAGGTCCTTTACTGTGTATGCAACCACCGGCTTTTCCCCGGCCAACGTATTGGTTACGCCCGTGATAGTTACCTGGATGCTCGTTATGAGTGTATCCGGGTTCTGCGGATATGAGACTGCCGTGTCGCTGGCCACCACGTGCGCTCCCTTGATGGAGGCATCGAAAGGCAGCTCGCCTTGAGGAACGTGGCAGTTGTGGCACTGAGTGTCATCCGGTTGGAATCCGCCAGGGTGGTTAACGCCGGTGGCGAAGTTGACATCGTCATGGCAGGACCCGCAGGCAACCCTGCTCGGCGTAATCATATAGGCCGTTGCCTGCGCCGCGCCGGTGGTCTGGCTGTGGCACACTTCGCAACGCTGGGCTTGGGAGGGATCTACCACCGTAGAAAAGTCGGTGAGGAAATTCATGTAACCGGCAATCTCGTAAGGCACGCCCTTTGTCGTGGCGGTGCCAACCACGCTGGGTAACGAGGAGCCCATGTGAATCTTATGCGCCATCACTTTGAGATCCAGCGAATTGCCAGTCGTCGGGTCTGCGTTCTGCGGCTGATGGCAAAGAACACACATCTCCATGCCGTGAGCATATCCGCCGTGGAACGCCAATTGATCGTGGCAGGTGTTGCAACTCGCGGTGCGGATCACATCGCGCGTTACGGTAACCGCCGCGCCATTGGGGACGAAGTTGAAAGTCGTGCCAGCGTAGCTGATACCCAGGTTGAATGCCGTGAGATCGCGATTACCGTCGATGGCGACCGTGGTAGTCGCGGCGGCGTCAAATCCCGCCGGAGCCTTGGCAGTGAAGGTATACGAATACTGCCCATTACCCAACGATGTGGGTGGATTGCCAAGTTCGAAATCCGGGCGGGTGATCGTGCCCAGTGCCTTGCCACTTACGGTCGAGGTGGTGTAGGCCACATATTGCGTCTGGCCCGTGGGGATGTAAGATGCGATATAGGCCAGCGAAACTGCGCCCGGCGTGGTCACGCCGGCTGCATCTAAAGGCAGCCCAGAGGGATCTGTCAGCGTGTATGTTGCGGTTATGGTGCCGTCGCTCGCGATTTTCGCCGAGTTAATGGTAATCACCAGTCCCGGCCGTGCAAAATCGATGACGCTCTGTGCCGCGTAAAACGCCTTCTGATGCTTGTTGTAGGGGGATTTGCTCCCGCTCTGCAGTCCGATTGCACCTATCAACAAGGCGAAGGCGAGAAAGATTCGGGTCAGTCGGCCCGGAGAGATAAAGCTCATGGTATAACTCCTTCCCATTGCACGCCTCTCGTGCAGGCGGTAGTCCAAAGGAAGCAGACATAGGTTCAATAGGTTACAAGCCGGCTGAGAAGCCACAGGGCCCATGAAATTGGGGCAAGAACCTAGAGTGGGTTAAATCCCCCAGCGTTTTTCCTCAACCCCCTACCCCCTGGGGGTATCCCCAGGAGACTGGGCCGCAAGTTGCACGGAGGAAACGATATGGCCCGGACCGAGACTGGTCACAATGTGCAAGAAGAAACCGGACCGTTGTCTACTGAACAGCCGAGGCCCGATCGAAGCCGCATTCAACGCGAAGCATACATCGCGGGACTCGCTGCTTTGTCGATCGGAATCCACCTGGTTTTGCGATATGGCTTTGCTTCGAGTCCTTTTGCGTACACTCTGCCGCTGGTAGTCGCTCTTGCCGCGGGAGGAATACCACTCATAATCGACCTAGCCAAGCGTCTCGGACGCGGCGAATTTGGATCGGACCTGCTGGCCGGCGCATCCATTGTCACTGCGGTGGCGATGGGCGAGTACCTGGTGGGAACCATCGTTGTCCTAATGCTTTCAGGCGGCACGGCGCTGGAACAATACGCCACCCACCGCGCTTCCTCGGTGCTGGGCGCGCTTGCCAAACGCATGCCTAACGTCGCGCACCGCAGGCTCGGCCAGACGCACATTCCCGCCGAGGTGATTGACCGCGACCGGAAGGACGCGCTGCTCTTCTCTCTGGTGGAGAATGTCGCTCGCGTCACACCGGGAACGATGTGGTTCGCGCGGGA
>Ga0187855_10000948_pt1 | contig 24076 bp, 24 predicted proteins | sample June2016WEW_8_10_2_FD_132969 | JGI IMG/M metagenome (GOLD analysis project Ga0187855, IMG submission 132969) | Peatland microbial communities from SPRUCE experiment site at the Marcell Experimental Forest, Minnesota, USA - June2016WEW_8_10 | ecosystem: Environmental > Terrestrial > Soil >...
ACACAAGTCTCAGTACGGCAAGCCGGAATCGCGTGATCTGCGGATCATCTTGACGAAGACCGAAGCTGAGGCTGCGCAGGCGAAGAAGGAAATCGAATCGGGCAAGAGTTTCGCGAGTGTCGCCAAGAGCAAGTCGATCGACCCGACCAGCAAGGCCGCTGGAGGCGAAGTCAAAGGCGTCGTCAAGGGCCAGGAGCAGAAGGCGCTGAGCGAAGCGGTGTTCGCCGCCAAGCCCGGTGTGCTCGGGGGCCCGGTGAAGACGCCGTTTGGCTACTACATCTACGAAGTCAAGGCAGTCCACGCGCCCACCCAGCAGAGCCTCGCGCAGGTGAAAGAAACGATCAAAACTCAGCTCGCCTCCACCCAGCAGCAGACAGCGTTCACCGCGTTTGTCAAGGAATTCGAAAAGAAGTGGAAGTCGCGCACCGAATGCCGCTCGGGCTTCGTGATGCAGCGCTGCCAGCAGTACAAGACGCCGAAGACCACGGCCAGTACCCCGGCCCCCACACCCGCCGGGTAGCCTTGAGCCAGATCGACAGAGTCCACGCCCGCCAGATCCTCGACAGCCGGGGCAACCCGACGGTCGAGGTGGAGATCGCCCTGCGCTCCGGCGCGCGCGGCCACGCCGCGATTCCCTCTGGGGCCTCCACGGGAGAGTTCGAGGCGACCGAGCTGCGCGATGGCGGGGAGCGCTGGAACGGGAAGGGCGTGAGCCGCGCGGTGGCCAGTGTCAACGGTGAGATCGCCGCCGCGGTGCGTGGCCTCGAGGCCGGTGACCAGGGCGCGCTCGACAAGGCGTTGATCGAGCTCGACGGCACGCCCAAGAAGTCGCGCCTCGGTGCCAACGCGATCCTCGGCGTATCGCTCGCCGCGGCGCACGCCCAGGCCGCCGAGGAGGGCCTGCCGCTGTGGCGCTACCTCGGCGGGGAGGCCGCCCGGGTGCTGCCGGTGCCGATGATGAACGTGCTCAACGGCGGCGCCCACGCCGACAACAGCGTGGACTTCCAGGAGTTCATGGTGGTGCCCTGCGGCGCCGAGAGCTTCTCGGAGTGCCTGCGCATGGGTGTCGAGGTGTTCCACACACTGAAGGCCACACTGCACCAGCGCGGGCTCTCCACGGCGGGGGGCGACGAGGGTGGCTTCGCGCCCAACCTCGCCTCCAACGAGGAGGCGCTGCAGATGCTGGTGCTCGGCATCGAAGCGGCCGGTTATCAACCCGGCACGGATGTGGCGATCGCGCTGGACCCCGCCACCAGCGAACTCTATCGCGACGGCGCCTACGTTCTGGAGCACGAGGACCGCACGCTGAGCGCGGCCGAGCTGGCCGACTACTGGGCCACGCTGGCGGGGCGCTACCCGATCGTCTCGCTCGAGGACGGCATGGCAGAGGAGGACTGGGAGGGCTGGCAGACGCTGACCGAGCGGGTCGGAGAGCATCTGCAGCTGGTGGGGGACGACGTGTTCGTCACCAACACCGAGCGTCTGCAACGGGGCATCGAGCTGGGGGTTGCCAACTCGATCCTCGTCAAGGTCAACCAGATCGGCACCCTCACCGAGACCCTCGCGGCGATCGCGTTGGCGCGCGAGGCCGGCTACACGGCGGTGATGAGTCACCGCTCGGGCGAGACCGAGGACGTGACGATCGCCGACCTGGCGGTGGCCACGGGGTGCGGGCAGATCAAGACCGGCGCCCCCTCGCGCTCGGATCGCACCGCCAAGTACAACCAGCTGCTGCGCATCGAGGAGCAGTTGGGTGCCGACGCCGAGTTCCCTGGGCGCTCCGTTTTCCGTAGCTGAGCAGGAGCTTCCTCCTCGGGGGCGAATGCGAGAAGGATGCGATCGACCACGCGCGTGCGCTGGGACCGCCTGGGCCGGATGGCGATGTTGTGCGTGCTGGGAGCGCTGCTGTACCTCTACCTGAGCGCCGGCGTCTCGCTGGTGTCGACCTGGAAAGAGGCGCGGGGGGACAGCGCCCAGCTGGCGGTGCTGGAGCACCAGCACGCCACGCTGGAGGCCCAGCATCACTCCCTCACCAATCCGGCGACACTTGTGCCGCAGGCCCGCCGCCTTGGCATGATCCGGCCGGGCGAACAGACTTACGTGATAACGGGACTGCCTTCCAACTGAGGCTTGGCCCGTGTGCTGGGTTCGCGCCCGTCAGCCCCGGGGCCTGCGCAGGGGACGTCTGCGGGGCGCTGCTACCCTCGCGGCCCGTGCCGGGCTTTGAGAACGCGATCCAACAGTGGCGCCAAGGCCAGCGCCGCCTCGAGCAGGCTCCCCCGGAGCGCTTGCTGCTGCTGGAGCGGGTGGTGGACACGCTGGTGGCGGAGCTGCGCCGGCGCCTGGGCGGCAGGTTCTCGGTGGAGGAGCTCGCAGAGTTTTACGAGGGCGGCACCTCGTGGTGTCTGCAGCTGGCGATGGACACTGCCCCGGCCCACCCGTGGGCATGGGATTCAGGCATCGTCGTGGACGCCGCCTTCGGGTGCTACCTGCGCGAGGCGGCCGACTACGCCGGGGGTCGCCAGGTCGCTGCGGACTAGACCTGGTCAGTCGTCCGCGCCGACGCGGCGGATGACGATCTGATCCTCCTCGACCACTACCTCGACGGGGCGATGGCCGGCCCAGTGCTCGGCGTAGATCGGGTTGTCCTGGATGGCGGGGTCCAGCCACAGGCCGTATCCCTCCTCGCCGTGGTCGAAGGTGCCCTCCAGGGGAGTGGCGCCGCGCGTGGCTGAGCGTCGCCGGCCGCGCCCTCCGCGCCGGCTGCGGCGGCGGGCCGGCGTCTCTGCCTCGTCCTCGTCATCGTCGGTCTCGTCCTCCTCCGCGCCCCGCGCGGCCCGTTCAGCGCGCTCGCGCTCCGCCGCCGCCTCGGCCTCCGCTCGCTCGCGCTCGTCCTGGAGCGCGGCTGCCTCGAGCTCAGCGGCGATCAGGGCGTCATCCTCGGCGCGGAGGTCGATCTCCTCGTTGAAGTCGGCCGCCGCCGTCCCGGGTGTGCTCTCCTCGCCCCCCACCAGCTCGTTCTGGCGCTTGAACTGCTCGATCTCCTGCACGGTCACTTCGAGCTGGTGGGCGACCCAGGCGTCGGTGCGACCCTGACGCACCCAGGCGCGGATCTGGTTGAGCTGTGGGCGGAGCGACTTGCGTGGCATGGACGGTCCGGGAGACTAGCGCATGGAGGCCATCGATCGCCTCGGCGACCGTCGCCTCGCTGCGCGTGCCATGTTTTCCGCGCGAGTCGCGCTTGGCTGAGCGCCGGCCATGAACAGTTATTGGGAGCTTTGATGAGGCGGCGGCAGAAAGTCGTCCCTGTACGCGTTGTATGGACGGAACCGGTCGGCCACCGGACGATGATCCCTTTTCTGGGGTCATCGAATATATGCTTGGATGATAGGCCAGGTCTGCCGGTGATCGTGTCAGGTGCCGTCGGCCCAAACGAAAGGGTGCGTGTGAATGCTGGTCCTGACGCGCAAGACCAATCAGAGCATCATGATCGGCGACGATGTCGAGGTGTCGGTGCTGTCGGTTGTCGGCGAGAAGGTGCGCATCGGCATTCAGGCGCCTTCCGACGTGCCGGTGTTCCGGACCGAGATCTACATCGAGATCCAGCGTCAGCAAGGCGAAGGTCAAGCTCGTGAGGACGTCCGCTCGGAGGTCGACGAGGCGATCAAGGACCTCGGCGAGAGCTGAGGCCGGCCCGGGCGCCGGAGTCCACCTCTCCCTTGGGGTTACCCTCGGCGCCCCACAGCTCGGCGCGAGCACCACCCCCCTCCTATCCCTTCTTTTTTTCGTGAGAGGGGTTGCCGAGCCTAGCCCAGCAGCTGGTAGAGCGTGAAGAACATTGCCACGGCGACGACCACGGCGGTGAGGATCAGTGCCAGCACCAGCAGCGCGAAGCGGACCGTGCCGCGTTTGTTGCGTCGCTGCACCTGACGCTTCTGCGCCCGCTGCTCGGCGGTGCGACGCAGCGAGTCGCGGCGGTGGCGATCGAGCGAGATCTCCTTGGCGAATGCCTCCTCGATCTCCGCCACGCTGCGTCGCATTTTCATTGCCTGCATCCCCTACCAGCCCGGTCCTTGGGGATACGTCGAGCGAGGCGAGGACGAGAGGGTCTTCGAAGCTTCGGCGCTCACGTCAGCACCTACCCCACCGGGGCCTTGCCCTCGGCGCGCTCGTACACCTTGACGAAGCGCAGGTAGTTCTGGGCGATCTGCTGCGCCGCTGCGCGCCGCTCGATCTTGCCGTCCACATATGCTTTGAGCGGGTCCCACCAGATCGAGCGCCCGATCGCGAAGCCCACGAAGCCGTCCACCGGGGCGGCCTCCCCGAGCCAGTGGTCGACCTTCGCGTCGTCCGCGCCGCGGCCCAGCACCACGCACACCACGCCGTCGCGCCCGCCCGTGCGGGCCTGGGCGACCAGCATCTCGCAGTCGGCGCGCGCGTCGACGCCCTCGATCTTCCACACGTCCACCTCGATCCCCGCGTCCTGGATCTCGGCGATCGTGCGGCGCATCAGCTCGGGGCGCAGCTCCGCGTCGTAGTGCTCGCCATCGCCGTCCACCGTCTGCAGCTGCGCGGGCGTGGCGGGCACCAGCAGCTCGAACAGGAACTTGCGCTCGCGCGCGTGCAGCCAGTCGGAGAGTTGCTTGAGCTTCTCGCGCTGCTCGCGGTTGCCCTCCGCGTCGCCGTCGGGGTTGTAGCGCACCAGCACCTTCGTGAAATCGGGGTCGAAGCGCTCGATGTGCTCACCAAACTGGTCGCCGTACTGGAAGTCGAACATTTCCTGGCCGGAGCACTCGGCGGGCATCGCCAGTCGCAGGCCCTGTGCGCGGGCCTCCTCGGGGACGCTGGAGCCGAACTGCTCGTCCACCAGCACCCCCGTCACCGACGGGTCGGCGCCGGCGGCCACCGCCTGCTGCATGCCCTCGAAGACGAGGTGCTTGGCGTCGGCGATCATCGCCGTCTGCTCGGGATCGGGTTCGCCCTCGATGCCGAAGAACTTCTTCTGGAACGACCCGCGGTGGTCGAACGCGAGGATGTAGAGCTGCTTGTCATAGCCGAGTGAGGTCATGCCCGGACTCTACCGCCGAGCGGGCATTGAGGGAAGTCGTAAACCTGTTCGGTGGCTCGCGCCGATCTGCCCGCGCGCGCGACTCGCCGACTCTGTGTCGCCGGCCGGCGAGCTCCCCCGTCATCCCCCGGGGAGACCTCCGGCGGGCCCTAGAATGGATCGGCGATGTCTTCGGGTGCCGATCTGTTCGTGGTGTGCAAGCAGTGCGGGTCGGAGGTCAGCCCCTACATCACCGAGTGTCCTTACTGCGGCACCCGCCTGCGCCGGCGCGCGCCGAAGCTGCCGCGCGAGCACACTCCCCAGCGTGCCTCCCACCGGGCGCGGCTGCCGGTGCCCTCACTGGGGCGCCTGCGCCGGGGCGAGATCACCGGGGTACGCGCCGATGCTCCGCCGTATGCCACGATCGCGCTGGTGGCGGCCAGCTGCGTGGTGTGGGTGCTCACCAGCGGTGGCTATCTGAGCCTCAGCCGCGTTGTGGTGGTGGGGCCGCTGCAGGGCGACTGGTGGAAGCTGCTCACCACCCAGTTTGGCTACTCCGGCGGGTTTTTCCCCGGCGTCTATGCGTTCTCCGCGCTGCTGGCGGTGGCGATCTTCGGCTGGCTGCTCGAGCGCCGCCACGGCCCCGTCCCGGTGCTGGTCGCCTTTTTCGGCGCGGGCGCCAGCGGCGCGCTGGTGGCGCTCGCGGTGTACCCGCTGCCGATCGTCAGCGGCGCCAACGCCGGCGCGCTCGCGCTGCTCGCAGCCTGGGCGATCCCCGACCTGCGGGCCGCGCGCGCCAAGCGCTACTACGACGGCGACCTGCTCGGCGCTGCGACGATCGCCGCGGTGCTGCTGGCGATGCCGTTCGCGCGCTTGGAAGCCGGCTGGCTGGCGGGCGTCACCGGTGCCGTGGTTGGGCTGGTGTTGGGCTACGGTCTGGCCACCGCTCGCGCGGGCACGGCGTAAGCGGTAGAACTAAGCAAACGCGATCCAGAGAGGCAATATCGAACATGGAGATCCGCTTTCTCGGCCACGCTGCCTTCGAGCTGCGCGACGGCGACACCACGGTGCTGATCGATCCCTTCCTCACCGGCAACCCCAAGGCGGCGGTGGGCGCCGATGAGCTGAGCCCCGACGCGATCCTGCTCACCCACGGGCACGTGGATCACCTCGGCGACACTGTCTCGATCGCCGAGCGCTCCGGCGCCGACGTGGTGGCGATCGTGGAGATCGCCAACGAGCTCACCGCCGACGGTGTGCAGAACGTGGCTGACCCCAACCTCGGCGGCACCGTGGAGCGCGACTGGGGCTGGGCGCGGCTGGTGCCCGCCTGGCACACCTCCACCACTCCCAAGGGCACTGCCAACGTCCCCGCCGGCCTGGTGGTCGGCTTCGGCGGCAAGGTCATCTACCACCTCGGCGACACCGCCCTCTTCTCCGACCTGCAGCTGGTTGGCCGCCGCCAGCCGATCGACGTGGCACTGATGTGCATCGGCGGCCACTACACGATGGATCGCTTCGATGCCGTGGAGGCCGCACGGCTGGTGGGGGCCAAGCAGGTGATCCCCTGTCACTACGACACCTTCCCCCCAATCGCCACCGACGCGCAGGCGTTCAAGGCCGAGGTCGAGGCCGGCGGCGCCGCGCAGGTGGTGGTGCTCGCCCCCGGGGAGTCGCACACGCCATGACTCACGCGGTGGTGCTGATCGAGGCCGAACGTGACGCGCTCTCAAGCTTGGGGGGCGCGCTGGCGGACATCGAGGGGGTCGCCGAGGCCTACTCGGTGACGGGCGAGTGGGACTTCGTTGCGATCATCCGCGTCCCCGCGCACGAGCAGCTCGCCGACGTCGTCACCGGGCACATCACCACGCTGCCGGGGGTATCGCGCACACAGACGATGGTCGCCTTCCAGGCCTACTCCCGCCACGACCTGGAAGCGCTGTTCTCCGTCGGGGAATGAGCCTGGCTTGCGGATCGGGCGCCGCAGCCCCGATGGGAGCCCTTGTGGAGCGGGCGCCGCAGTCCCGACGGGAGGAGTGCTTGGCCGGACGGCCAGTAATGGTGTAGGCTGAGCAGGTGTCCGACAGCGGCGGCGCACAGCAGGTGCAGAGTTCTCCGGGGGAGAGCGCCACGAGCCTCGGCGAGCGCGAGGACTTCCGCGCCACCAGCGACCCCGCACTGACCGAAGCCGGTGACCGCGGCCGGGTGGAGCTGCTCGACTACCGCCAGCTGTACTCCCTGTGGGAGCGCCAGCATTGGGCGGTGCAGGACCTCGACTTCACCCAGGACAGGATCGACTGGCACGAGCGTATCGACACCGAGGAGCGCTACATGCGGATGTACGGGCTCTCCTCGTTCTTCGTCGGCGAGCAGCGCGTCGCCGCGGAGCTCGGCCCGATGATGCGGGCGTGCCCCGACGAGGACATGCGCATCTTCCTCTGCACCCAGATCGCCGACGAGGCCCGTCACGTGGCGTTCTTCGACCGCTTCTACTCCGAGGTGGGAGTGCTCGAGGCCGACGACCTCGGCGGGCGTCTGGCCGAGACCAGCCAGCACCTCAACCCCGAGTTTGGGGAGCTGTTCGACGAGCTGCTGCGCGGGCGTGTCGATCGCCTCGCGCGCGAACCCGAGGACACCGAGGCGCTGGTTGAGGCCGTCACGATCTATCACATGGTGATCGAGGGGATGCTCGCACTCACCGGCCAGCACTTCATCATCTCCTACAACGAACGCGTCGGCACGCTGCCCGCCTTCGTGGAAGGCTTCATCAACGTCGCGCGCGACGAGCACCGCCACGTGGCTTTCGGGGCGCGCTTCCTGCGTGACATGGCGCTGAAGGATGAGCGCTACAAGCAGGCGATCGGTCGCACGCTCGGGGAGGTTGCGCCGGCAGCGGAGGGCGTGCTGCGGCCGAAGTGGATGGACTCAAGCGAAGAGGACGTCGAGCTGCTCGGCGTGCGGGTCTCCGAAACCCGCGAATTCGCCGCCACCGCGCTGAGCCGGCGGCTGAAGGTCATCGGGCTGGGGTAGGCGCCCAGGTCGCTCCCCGGTCCACGTAGGACGACGGGCCAGCTCCTCGCCCTCCGAACCACGACCCCTGCTGGGATAGGCTCAGGCTCGATGCCCGCGCTGCCCCTCAAGAGCGACTACCGCCCCACGCTTGGGGAGCTGCTGGCGCCACGTTGGCGGCGCGCCTCGGTGGTGGTGCGCGCCCTGTGGGTGGCTGCCGCCGCCGTGGTGGTGGCCGTGATTGCGGGCGCGGCGCTCACGCTCGCCAGCCCGACGGTTGCCCACGGGGGGCCGGTGCCGTTCAGCTTCAGCTACGCGGGGCTCCACCGCACCGAACCGGCCCCCGGTGGGTACGTGAGGGTGCAGCGCGTGGTGGATGGCCGGCTGGAAGACTCCTTCGCGGTTGGCCCGTTCCTACTGCCCCCCTACCAGGGCGCGCTCGGGGCGGCGCTGGCGATGTACGGATCCGGCTACGTCCAGCGCCTCGTGGCCGCCCGCCCGCCCGGGGCTCGCGTCCCGGGGCAGAGCGGGCTGGTGCTGCGCGGGCAGGGCAGCACGCAGATCGACGCGGTGGGGAGCTACGCCACCTACAACTTTTTCTATACGACCACCGTGCAGGGACGGAAGATGTACGGGCGCAACGTGCTGCTGCTCCCCGACCGGCAGGGCGCGCGCAGGGGCGTTGAGATCACGATGCTTACCGCCGTCGCCGGCAACCACCAGGTGACTTCGCCACTGGACGTGGGCGTCAAAGGGGCCCTGGAAGAACCGCTGGGGACGTTCGCGCTGGGATAGGTGCTACGGGGTGACGCCGCCGGTGGGGCTTTCGGTGGCGGACGTTGTGGTGGGGACTTCTTCCTCTGCGTCAGAGGTGCCCGACGGGGCGGGTTCTCCAGTGGTTGCGGTAACCGGTTCGGTGGTGGTCGGCGCCGTTTCGATCGGCGGCGCCGGGGCGGTGGGCGTCGTGCTCGTCACCGGTGGAGCCACCGCCGGCTGAGAGGGAGTGCTGGTCGTGGTGCCAGTCGACGGCAGCGCTGTGGTCTCGGTGGTGACCTGCACGACCGCGGGCGGCGTTGCCGGCGGGGTGACGGGTGCGGTGGTGACTGCCGGCTTGACGACCACGGGCAGGTCGGTGGCATCGGTGGGGGCTGGTGTGTGGGGATGCAGCCGCCCCCCGGAGCCCGTACCGGACCGCCCCTTGAGCGGCGGGCGACGGTGCAGGTGACGTGTGGCGAGCCGCGAGGCTCCGGCGGCGACCGGGACTGCAACGCCGGAGCTGATCGGCTGAGGCACCGAGCGCACGACCAGCGGGGCGGAGCTGTGCTCGAGGGCGACGGGGGCGGCCGAGGCGACCGCTGAAGAAGACGTGGTGTGGTGGCGGCGGGTGTGGCTGGGGTTGACGGCGACCGCCCCGGCGGTGACGAGCGCGGCGGCAGCCAGCGTGGCGGCCGCCTTCGTCGCGATCGCTCCCGCGCCTGCGGTAACCAGCCCGCCCGCGGCGCTCGTGCCGCCGACGGCGCCCGCCCCCCCGGCTCCCGCCGTGAGCAGCCCACCCGCACCAGCGGCCGCGCCGGCTCCGCCGGTAGCACCGCTGGCGGCGCTCACTCCGGCGCCCGCGCTCCCCGCGCCGGCGGCGTGGCCGGCGGCGGAGGAGGCACCGAATTTGCCGAGCACGAAATGCTTGAGCAGCAGCAGCGGACCGGCGGGGAAGATGGCGGCGAGCGCGTGGTTGTTGTCCTTGAGCAGCTTGCGGAACGTGCGGCAGCGCTCGCAGTCGCGCAGGTGACGGCGTGCGGGGGGGCTGATCTTGACGAGGCCCTCCGCCACTTCGCCCAGCTCATCGCGTACCTGATCGCAGCTCAGCTTACGGGCCTCGGCGGCCTCCGCCAAAGAGATGCGGGCGCGCACCAAAAGCGACTTCACCGAGGGCACCGTGGTGTCCATCGCGACCGCGATCTGCTCGTAGGAGAGCGCGTCGATCTCCCGCAGCAAAAGCGCGCTGCGCTGGGTCTCGGGCAGCTGTCGCACGTCCCCGATCAACTCGTTGAAGCCCTCGCGGCGCAGCACCTGATCGCCGGTGGAGAGCCCGTGCTCGGCGAAGTGGATGTCCATCGAGTCCACCCCGATCGCGGAGGCGCGGCGCAGGTGGTTGAGCGAGCGGTTGCGCGCGATCCGGTACAGCCACGGCCGCACGTTGATCGGCCGCTCGTCGGCGAGCACCGCGTTGAAGGCGGCCGCGAACACCTCCTGCAGCACGTCCTCGGCGTCCTCGCGCGAGCCCAGCATGTGCCGGCAGAAGGACAGCAGCCGCGAGTGGTAGCGCGAGATCAGCGTCTCGAAGGCGGCGTGCTGGCCGCGACGCGTGAGCGCGATCAAACGCTCGTCCGGCTGCAGGCGCAGCAGCGGGCTGGCCCCTCGCAGGCCGGGTGCTACGCCTGGCTTTAGTGTTGTGACCTCCACGGTGGTCCAATCGCTCGGCGTTGCGGCTTTATCCCCATAGACACGGTACCAACCGCTTAAGTTGCGGCCGGGTGGTGGCTGGTGGGGCTCCTGCATATGGTGTACCCCTACCCCCAAGCGGAGATAAACGCACAAAGAAGGATTTTTAAGGGGGAGGGGGGCAGTTATCGACTCCTCAGCCTCGCTGCTGGCGCTCAGCCCTACTCATTCCTACGTGGGGCAGCTCCTGCACACCCGGCCCGCCGGCGGGCACTCCGACTTGCCGACATCGCTCTCTCATAGACTTGGGCTGTAGTTGCAGAGAGGAGCAAGGGGCATCGCGCCCGGGTGGCGGAACGGTATACGCAGCCGACTTAAAATCGGCGCCTCGAAAGGGTCTGTGGGTTCGACTCCCACCCCGGGCATCGCTTGAAATGGCCTGCAAGCTTGCGGGTTATGCTCGCGCCGGCCGACTGCCGCGCGTGAGTTCCCGTGTCAGCGCGTGGATCGAGCGCTCCAGCTGCTTGATGCTGGCCGCATCCACCCGCTCCACGCCCACGGCTCGGTTGACCCAGACGTTGATCTCGCGGTGGCTGCGCCCGTCGCGGCGCTGCAGTTCGGCCACCAGGCGGCTGCGCTCCTGGCGCAGCTCCTCGCGGCGCTCGAACGCGGCCACTGGGGCGGGCTCGGGTGCCTCGCTGGTGGGGGTAGCGCCAGCGTTGGTCGCGGCTGGGGCGGGAGTGGCGGCGGGGGCGGGAGCCTGAGCTCTCTGGGGCGGGCCGAACAGGGTCATCTGGGCGGCGAACTCGGCGCTCAGGGGCACGAAATCCGCTGTGGGCGACGGCTCGCTCGCACGGCGCTGCAGCGGCTCCTCCCAGCCCTCCTCGACTTCGTCGCGGCGGAGGGCGTGACGAAGCTCGGTTTCGACCTCCGAGGCATGTGCGCGCAGCGTCGGGTCGGCCGGCAGGTACAGCCAGCTGGGCTCGGCTCCGCCGGCCGATCTTCGATCGGTGGGGATCGTGCGCACGAAGCGCCCGACGATCTGACGAAAGATCAGCGGCGTCTTGGCGGCGGTGGCATAGACGCCCACGCGCAGCCGTGGGATGTCGACGCCCTCGGAGACCATGTTCACCGCCACGATCCACGGCTCCCGCGAGCCGCGGAAGTCGGCGAGCTTGCGCGCGGCATTCGCCTCGGTATGCAGCACCACCACCGGCGCCCGCCCGGTCGTCTCGCCCAGCAGCTTGGCGATCCGGCGGGCATGGGTGGCGTCCGCCGCGACCGCGAGGCCGCCCGCGTCACGGTGGCCCTCGGCGCGCAGCGCGGTGAGCTTGGCGTGGGCCTCCCGCAGGATCCGCGGCAGCCCCTCCGGCAGCTCGGTCGAGATCGCGGTGCGATAGCGGCGGCTGGCCTCGCGGGCGGTCAGGACCGTCTCAAACGAGGATTCGACCACGTCATCGCCGCTGCGCCACGACAGTGTGCCGTCGAACGTAACGAACGCCACCGGACGGCAGATCCCCTCGGCGACCGCCTCGGCGTAGGTGTAGGAGACGTCGGGCACCACCATTCCGTCGTGGTCGTAGTGCACGCCCGGGATCGGGGTGGCGTCGGAGCGAAACGGCGTGCCCGACAGCAGCAGCCAGCGTGGTGCCGAGGCGAATGCCTGTTGAAAGCCGGTGCCCCACGCCAGGTCCTCGCCGAGATGGTGGGCCTCATCGACGATCACGAGCATGTCGGCGGGCGCCTTGGCCGCCCAGCCGCGCGGGTCGGTCGCCACGCGGGCGTAGGTGACGGCGACGCCATGGAAGTCGCGTGGCGGGTTGGGGCCCTTGGCGTCGGGCTGCAACTGCACCCCGAGGAGCGCCGCGGCAGATGCCCATTGACGGGTGAGCGGCGTCGTCGGGCAGAGCACAGCCACGCGCGCGACGATCCGCTTGGCCAGCAGATCCTTGGCGAGCTCCAGCGCGGGGCGGGTCTTGCCGGCGCCGGGCGCGGCGGAGATCAGGAACGGGCCCTCGCGCCAGTCGGCCATACGGTGAAGCGCACGGTGTTGCCACGTGCGCAGGGATGTCGAAAGCGAAGGCGTCAAAGAGCCCGGCATCCTGCGACATGCGGCGGACGGATCGCGCGCGGCTTGCCTACGCTGAGGTGACCAACAGTCAACGGAGGTGGACGACGATGCCCGAGCACAAGATTGGAAGCCGCGAGGAATGGCAGGCGGCTCGCGATGAGCTGGCGAAGCTCGAGGCTGAGCACGCGGAGCTCGGCCGGCGGGCGACGGAGCTGCGCCGTCAGCTTCCCTGGGTGGCGGTCGAGAAGGAGTACGAGCTCGACACCGAGGACGGCAGGAAGACGCTCTCCGAGCTGTTCGACGGCCGTTCTCAGCTGCTGGCCTACAACATCATGTATGGCCCCGACTACACCAACGGCGCGTGTCCCGGATGCACGTCGCTCGCCGACGGCCTCGACGGATCGCTCGTGCATCTCGAGCACCGCGACGTGACGCTGCTGTGTTTCTCACGGGCGCCGATCGAGCAGCTGACGGCCTACAGGGAGCGGATGGGCTGGGAGTTTCCTTACGTGTCCACCTACAACAGCGAGTTTCCGTTGGACTTCGGGCTGGTGCTATCCGAGGAGCAGGCGCAGCGGGTGCCCCAGATCCAGGAGATGGTCGACAACCCTCCCGATTGGCTGGTCGAGTGGTCGCACCAGGTCGGGGCCGAGCTGAAGGACGGGCTGCGCGAGGCCCCCGCCTGGATCGCGTTTGCGCGCGAGAACGGGACCGTCTACCACACCTATACGGTGAGCGCGCCCGACCCGTTCGTCGCACCGTACTTCAACTTCCTGCTCAACCGCACACCCAAGCCCCAGCCTGAGGCGCCTCGATCGCTGCGCAAGGACGAATACCCAGACTGATCGCGGACCGCGATCGCGGCTGGGAGCGCCGGCCTGCGGTGGGACGTGGGCAGGCACGTTGGCCTGCACCCGTCGTGGGCGGGCACGTTGGCCTGCGGTACGACGTGGGCGGGCAGCGGGTAGAGTCGCGGCGAGCATGGCCGCGGAGCGCACCTCACCGCCGCAGGAGACGACCTCCTTTCACGGCGGTCGCCTGGTGGCGCGGCGGCTGAAGGCGCACGGGGCGAGCCGGCTGTTTACGCTGTCGGGGGGCCATCTCTTCTCGATCTACGATGGGTGCCGCGCGGAGGGGATCGAGATCGTGGACGTGCGCCACGAGCAGACGGCGGCGTTTGCGGCGGAGGGCTGGGCGAAGGTGACGCGCGAGGTGGGCGTGTGTGCGCTGACGGCGGGACCGGGCGTGACCAACGGGATCAGCGCGATCGCGGGTGCGCAGGCCAACCACTCTCCGATCGTGGTGCTGGGAGGGCGTGCGCCGGCCGGCCGCTGGGGGCAGGGCTCGTTGCAGGAGATCGACCACGTGCCGTTCATGCGACCGCTCACCAAGCTGGCGGCGACTGCCGGCAGCGCGGCGGAGATCCCCGAGCTGGTGGAGGACGCGTTTGCGGCGGCGCTCGCCCCGCACGGTGGCCCGGCGTTTGTGGATCTGCCGATGGACTACGTGTTCATGGAGGCGGGGGAGCCCGCTGCCCGCCCTGAGGAGGGCAGGTACATGGCGAAGGGAGCGCCGGCGGAGGCGATCGAGGCGGCGGGGAGCTTGCTGGGGGCGGCCGAGCGCCCGGTGATCATGGCGGGCACCGACCTCTACTGGGGGCACGGCGAGGCGGCACTGCTGGAGCTGGCGGAGGCCTTGTGTATCCCGGTGTTCCTCAACGGCCTCGCGCGGGGCTGCGTGGCGGCCGATCACGAGCTTTACTTCTCGCGCACGCGCAGCCGCGCCCTGCGAGAGGCGGATGTGGCGCTGGTGATCGGGGTGCCGATGGACTTCCGGCTGGGCTTTGGGGGAGCATTTGGGGAGGAGACGGAGATCATCGCGATCGACGTGGCGGAGCCGCAGCGGCGGCACCCGCGCGAGCCGGCGGTGGAGCTGTATGGGTCGCTTAGCGCCACCCTCCGCGACCTGCGTCTGGCGGCGAGCGAGCGCGCCGAGCGCCACCGCTACGCGGGCGGCCCCGCGACCGGGACCGCCGCAGGCAAAGCAGGTCCAAGCAGTGGGTGGGTTGCGCAGCTGCGGGTGGCCGAGAGCGAGCTGCGTGAAGGCGAGCGGGCGGAGCTGCAGGACACGAGGGCGCCGCTGCATCCGCTGCGCGTGTATGCCGAGCTGGCGGAGGTGCTGGATCGCGATGCGATCGTGATCGGGGATGGCGGCGACTTCGTCTCCTATGCGGGGCGCGTGGTGGACAGCTTCGAGCCGGGATGCTGGCTGGACCCTGGCCCGTTTGGCTGCCTGGGTGCCGGGCCGGGGTATGCGCTGGCGGCGAAGCTCGCGCGGCCGGAGCGCCAAGTGGTGCTGTTGCTGGGAGATGGCGCGTTTGGGTTTGCTGGTATGGAGTGGGACACCCTCGCGCGCCACGGCGTGGGCGTGGTCGGAGTGATCGGCAACAACGGTGTGTGGGGCCTGGAGAAGCACCCTATGGAGTTCCTTTACGGATACTCGGTGGCGGCCGACCTGCGGCCGGGCACCCGCTACGACCTGGTGGCGGAGGCGCTGGGCTGCGAGGGCGAGCTGGTGGAGCGCCCCTCACAGCTGCGCAGGGCGCTGGAGCGAGCGCTCGGGGCCGGCCGCCCGGCGCTGGTCAACGTGCTGACGGATCCGAGCGTGGCATACCCGCGCCGCTCGAATCTGGCGTAGGCCGCTGGCCGATGCGCTGCGCGTGAAGTGTTTCTTTTTGGACGCAAACCAATCGCGTCTTTAAAGCGAGGAAGCCGCCCGGCAGGGGGCGGCTTCCTCTGGTAGGCCTCGAGGGACAGGCAGGGGTACGTTCCTCAGAGGCCTCGGGGGTAGGGTGACCCGGGCGGCGGGAATGCCGATCGCTCGGCAGGTTCGCCCAGGTCTATGGACCGGCTGAGGGGCATAAGACACACTGCCCTACACCTCCTCAAAAAGCAGTGTATCGGATGTCGGAATCCTGTGCAACCCCAATCCAAAAAGATTTCAGATCAGCCATTTACCCCACTCTTTGGAAGGCTTTGCGGACCAATTCCATACGGTCGAGCTTACTCCAATCCGGCCAGTCGTAGCGCGCCGCCGCGCAGGATGTCGTGCTCGGAGACCTCCACGCGGTCGAACTCGAAGGCGCGCATGGCCTCCCCGAGCAGCACCATCCCCGCGACGATCGTGGGGGCGCGGTCGGGGTGCAGGCCGACCACATTGCGCCGCTGAGCTTCGCTCATGTCGGCGAGACGGGCGAGCAGCAGTTCGACGGTGGCGAGCAGCAGCACGTGGCGGTGCACCCGCGCGGAGTCGTAGGGGTCGAGCTCCAGATCGATCGCAGCCGCCGAAGTGGCGGTGCCGGCAACGGCGATCCCGTGCCGCACCGGCGCGCGCTCCTCGGGGGGGAGGCCCTCGAGGAAGATCGTGCGGGTGTCGAGCGCGAGCTGCTGCAGCTCGGTGGGCGCGGGCGGGTCGGAGTGGATGTGGCGTTCACTCATGCGCACCACCCCCGCCTGCAAAGAGACGTGAAAGCCTGCGGTGTGGTTGTGCCCGACGATGAACTCGGTGGACCCGCCTCCGATGTCGACCACCACGGCCGGCTCCGGCGAGGGCTGGCGGTCGGACATCGCCCCAAGGAACGTGAGCGCGGCCTCTTCGTCGCCCGAAAGCGTGCGCGCATCGAGTTGGTAGTCGCGGCGGACGCGCTCGGTGAAGTCGGCGCCGTTGGAGGCGTCGCGCACGGCGGAGGTGAGCACGGCAAGGTTGGCGTCGCAGCCGTGCTGATCGATCAGGGCACGGTAGTCGGAGAGCACTGCGCAGGTGCGCTCCACCGCCTCGGGCGAAAGCGCCCCACCCGAATCGACGCCCGCGCCGAGGCGGGTGACGCGCGACTGGCGCAGCAGCTCCGTCACCGACCCGCCAGGCTCGACGTCGGCGAGCAACAGACGGGTCGAGTTGGTGCCGATGTCGACGACCGCGACGCGCATGAGCGGGGATGGTAGGGAGCGGGGAGGATGGGAGGCGGGTGGGGGTGCGTGGAGGCCGGCGTGGAGGGGAGGGAGTGCTTAAAGGTCGGCGCGGAGGCTGCCTGCCGGGGGTTGGAGCTGCGCGGCGCGTTTTGAACGGACGCCTGGTCGTGGTGGTGTAAAGCGCTTTGCTAGACTGGTTGGTCCGCCGCGGGGTGGAGCAGTCTGGTAGCTCGTCGGGCTCATAACCCGAAGGTCGCGGGTTCGAATCCCGCCCCCGCTACTCGGAAAAGCCCTGCCGCGAACGCCCGAAGCTCGTGTTCTGTTGCCGTCCACACACGGTGGCGTCCGATCGTCGCTCGGACGCTAGGGTGGAACGATGGGAAAGCAGGTAGGCGTTGTGCTTTACGTGCTCGCGCTGGTAACCATCGTGGTCGCCGTGGACGTCTTGTTCTTCAGGCATCGATTCTGGGAGCGTCTGATGGTCAACATCGGGATTGTCCTGGTGTTCGCAGCGTTCGGTTTGAGGTTCCTGAAGCGAGCATGAGCGGGACGCCCGATGAAGGAAGCCAGAGACAACGCCGCTCGGAAAGGTTTTCGTGGGTGGTGGGCATCTCCCCCGCGATCCGGCATGCAACGCCTGATCAATCCTTGGGAGTACCGCCACCTTCGCGCCTTTGGGGTCACACGTATCGCCGGTGGCCTTGTCGCGACCACTGCGGGCGTCATTTGCCTTTCGTACACCGTCTACGGATGGGCAGCCTTTTTCCTGGTTGTTGGGGTGCTGAATCTCGCGGGTGGCTACTGGTACACCACTATCGCTCGCTCAGCACCTCCCCGAGCCTGAGCCCGATCCTGTATCTCATCCTCAACAGGAGCCGATACCAAGCGCAAGTCAGCCATCCCTCCCACGGTATTCGCCGAGACGGCACTCATCCTCCGTGCAAACGACCCGACCTGTCGTGGCTAAACACCCTCATTACCCGATCGCCCCACCCCAAACTGATGTCGGCGATTTCCACGGTTAGCCGCTGCGCGGCGACCACTGGAACGTGCGCACCGCGATCAGCAGCGCGGTGATGCCCCAGGCGGCGACGATGAGCAGGTCGGTGGTGGCGATGCCGCTGCCGTGCGTGTGGACGACGGGCTGCAGGAGGGCTTCGTCGAGGTGGTGGATCGGGAAGAACGTGGCGATGTTGCGCAGGAACGTGGGGATGATGCTCTCGGCGACGAACACGCCGGAGATGAAGTAGAGGGGCAGCACGGTCAGGTTGGTGGCGGGGGCTGCCGTCTCGGCGCTCGAGATCCGGGTGGCGACGGCGAACGCGATGCACGAGAACGCCGCGGCGCCGACGATCACGGCCAGGACGACTCCCGGCATCGTGGAGTGCGGGATCCGCACGCTGTACGCCAGCCTTCCGATCGCCAGCAGCAGTGCCGACATCGCGACGGCGACCACGACGCCGACGGCGGCGCGGCTGCCGATCACGAACGCGGCCGGCAGCGGTGTGCCGCGCAGGCGCTTGTACTCGCCGTTCTCGCGCTGGGTGACGATCGCCTGGGTGAGGTTGACGAATGACGCCGAGATGATCCCGAGCGTCATGATCCCCGGCACGTAGAAGGTCGTAATGCCGATCCGCCGGCCATCGACGACCGTGGTGCCCTTGAACATCGTCGCGAAGATCACGAGGAACACAATCGGCAGCGCGACCGTGAAGTAGCGCGACTGGGGGTTGCGCCAGAACCGCAGGAGGTCCGAGCGGAACTGGTGCGCAAACAGGCGCCAGCGGCTCATTCGGTGTGCTCCTGCCCGTCGGTGAGGCGCAGGTAGATGTCCTCGAGCGTCGGGCGCCCGACGGTGAGGCTGTCCAGGTGCTCGCCGCGCTCAAGCGCCCACCCGGCGAGCGCGTAGAGCGCACGCGCGGGATCGGGCACGCTGAGATGGACGCGGCCGTCCTCGCGCCGCCCCGCGTTCGCTGTGAGCTCGTGTGGCAGCTCGGAGAGGGACGTGCCGGACGGCAGCCGGAAGGAGATGTCGCTGAGCGCGCGGTCGCGGCCGCCGAGCGTCTCGGGGGTGCCTTTGGCGACGATCTCCCCCGCGACGATCACCGCGACGTGGTCGGCGAGGGCCTGCGCCTCGTCCATGTAGTGCGTGGTCAGGAAGATCGTCTTACCGAGCTCGCGGAGGTTCGCGATCACCTCCCACGCGTGGTGGCGAGCGGAGGGATCAAAGCCGGTGGTGGGCTCGTCCAGGAACACCAGCTCGGGGTCGCCGATCAGCGCGAGGGCGACGTCGAGGCGGCGCAGCTGCCCGCCGGAGAGCTGTTTGGTGCGCGCGTCGCGCTTGTCCACCAGACCCACCAGCTCGATCGTCTCGGCTACTCCCCGCGGATGCGGGTAGTAGCCCGCGTAGAGCTCGACGAGCTCGCGCACAGTGAGCTCGGGGGGCATCGTGCACGACTGCAGCACCAAGCCGATCCGCGAGCGCCACGCGCTGCCGGCGGCCGCGGGGTCCTCCTCCAGCACGCTCACCTCGCCGGCGCTGCGCGACCGGTATCCCTCGAGGATCTCGACCGTCGTCGTCTTGCCGGCTCCGTTGGGGCCGAGAAACGCGAAGACCTCCCCGCGGTGGACCTCGAGGTCGATGCCCCGCACCACCTCATGCTCGCCGTAGGACTTGCGCAGGCCGCTGACACTGATCACCGATACGCCGGCAGCCCTCGCTCGAACATCCCTGTCGAGCCCCAGATGACGCTCGATGATGCTCGGCTCGGCTGCGCTCATGTCGGGCTCCTCGCGGGTCGTGTGACTGACAGCGTCCCGCATGTATGACCCGCGGGTATCCGTGCAAGTCCGCACCGACGGTGGGGCTTTGCCCCTTTGGGCGCCGGCGTGCGATGGGCCCGGCCCCCTACCCGGGTCCATCGCGATCCACCGCTTGCGCGAGCACCGCCACCTGGGCATCGAGGGTTTGGATGGCATCGAGTCTCAGCGGGCTCTCGGCGGGTAGCTCGTCGAGCTCCTCGAACGCGCGGAACTGCTCCTCGGCGATGCTCGGTGTCGCGTCGGAGATGCATTGTGGGTCGTGCAGACGCTTCGCTGCGCGCAGCATGGCCAGTTCGAGCGGGACTTCGCAGCGGACGACCAGGAGCGTCTTGGCGCTGCGGCGCAGCCGGCCGAGCAGTGGGGCGCGATCCTCACGCGAGCGGCAGGTCGCGTCCACGATCACGGTGTCGCCGTGGCACAGCGCGCGCAGAGCGTCGCGGGTGAGCTGCTGGTAGGTCGCGCGTGTGAAGCCCGCGGTGTAGTGCTCGGCGCGCGCCGGGTCGCTCGGGGCGAGGTGCGCCAGTCGCTTGCGCACGGTGTCGGTGCTGAGGACCGGCATCTCCGAGCGTTGTGCAAGCTCGGCGGCCAGCGTTGACTTGCCGCTCGCGGCGGGTCCGCAGATCACGATCGCCAGCGGCGCCCGCGCACGCCAGCACAGCCGCTCGCTCAGCGACCACAGCTGTTGCGCCTGTCGCAGATCCTTCGCGCGGGTCTGCCCGTCGTGCTCGGCGGCCGCGATCAGCGCGACCTTGGCGCGCGCGAGCGCGCAGTGGGCGGCGTAGAAGGAGCGCAGCGTCTCCCCGCCGGGGCTCATGCCCGCAGCGCGGTAGGCGTCGACGAGCTCGCCCGCGGCCCAGCGCTGCCCGTTCGCCTCGAGGTCCATCGCCAGGAACGCGAGGTCGCAGGCGATGTCGGTGCGGCGCAACTGGGGGTCGAACTCGATGCGGTCCACGACGCGGATGGAGGGTCTGGCCAGCACGTGCTCGCAGCGCAGGTCGCCGTGGCCATCGCGGGCGAGCCCCAGCCGCGCGCGCTCTCGCAACTCTGGCGCGTGCGCCTTTACGAAGCTCTCCCCGAAGCCGGCGGCGACATCGAGACGCCACTCGGCCGGATGGCTCACCGTTTGCAGCTCACCGACGTTCTTGCGCCAAGCGGCGAGCACTCGACCCGGACCCCAATCGGCCACCGCCTCCGCGGAGCGGTGAAAGTCCGCCAGCAGACGGGCCACCTCGGCGACGTGCGCGCGGGTGAGAGCGCTCGCTGCGATCAGACCCGCGAAGGTGTCCTGCTCGCGGAAGCTCTGCATCTCCACGACGTACTCCACCGCTTCGGGAGCGCCATCGCGGGCCAGGCGAAATCCGCGTCCGGTCTCGACGATCGCGCGCACGCCGAGGTACAGGCCCGGCGCGAGGGAACGGTTGACGCGCACCTCCTCGCGGCACGCGTCGCGGCGGCGCTCGAGCGTGCTGTAGTCCAGGAAGCCCAGCGCGAGCGGCTTCTTGACCTTGTACGCGCGCTCGCCCGCCACAAACACCCAGGAGGCGTGAGTCTCATGCACCGCGACCGGCGGATGCCCTCGATACATCGCGGGCGCGGCCAGCGCCCGCAGCAGGGCCGGATTGCCACGCTGCCCCCGGCGGCTATCGGCCTGGGCCGTGGGCGATTTGGGCATTGCCCGCTCCAGCATAGGGTGGTCGTGACCGCGCATGCGCGGTCACGGGACCCGCCGCATGCGGCGGGTCCACCGTTGGCGCATGCGCCAACGGCAGGGCAGTGCATGCACTGCCCTGAAGCAGGGCCGCATGCGGCCCTGCCCTCCCCCTCACACCCTGATCGCAGGTCAGGCCTCGCCCCAGGCGGCGGCGAACATCGCCTCCGCGGCGCACCTGGCAAGTACGGTGGACGCCAAGCATTATGGGTTGATCGCGCATGACGAAGCGGCGCGGTCGTCGGTCACGCCACCTATGTCAAGCTCGATGAGACGCGGGCCGAAGTGGCGGTCGAGGTGGCCGACCACCTCCACGGCCGCGGCCTGGGAACGATCCTTGTCGAGCGCCTCGCGGCCACCGCCGAGCGGCGGGGGATCACGCATTTCGTGGCTGAGGTGCTCTGTGAGAACCGCGCGATGCTGGATGTCTTTCGAGAGGGTTTCGACGCGCGTGTGGTGGGCCGCGAGGGGTCCGGGGAGAAAGTTGAGTTCCTGACCTCGGGCTGGCGCCTGGCGCGCAGGCGCTTCGGTGGGGATGACGGTAGCGCGCAGCGGGGGAGCGGTACGCTCGCGGGTACGTGAGCCCCGTGCTTGGAGGCCGGCCGTGCCGATGATCGAGGTCGAGGGGGTGGCCAAGCGGTTCGGCTCCACCCAGGCGCTCGCCGGCTTCGATCTCGTCGCCGAGGAGGGCAGGGTGCTCGCTCTGCTGGGCCCCAATGGGGCTGGTAAGACGACGCTCGTGCGGATCCTGGCGACGCTGCTCAAGCCCGACAGCGGCCGCGCGCGCGTGGCGGGGTGCGATGTCGCCGCCGATGCTGCCCGGTTGCGTACTTTGATTGGCCTGACCGGCCAGTTCGCGGCGGTCGACGAGTTGTTGACCGGTCGGGAGAACCTCGAGCTTGTCGGGCTCTTCTACCACCTCGGCAAGGCCGAGCGCCGCCGTCGCGCTCAGGATGTGCTGGAGCGCTTCTCCCTGACGGATGCCGCCGAGCAGCTCGTCAAGACCTACTCCGGTGGGATGCGACGCCGGCTGGATGTCGGGGCCAGCCTCATCGGGCGCCCGCGGGTGTTGTTCCTGGATGAGCCGACCACGGGTCTTGATCCCCGTACGCGCAATGACGTGTGGGGCTTCGTGGAGGAGCTTGTCGCGGGCGGCACGACGGTGTTGCTGACGACGCAGTACATGGAGGAGGCCGAGCACCTCGCGCATCGCATCGTCGTGATGGACGCCGGCATGGTCGTTGCGCAGGGGACCGCCGGCGAGCTCAAGGAGCGCCTCGGCGGCGATGTGCTCGAGGCGCGCGTGGCGAGCGCGGGCGACCTCGCCAGGGCGGCGGCGCTGATCGCGGGGCTCGGGCAGGGCAGCCCCCGGGTCGATGTCGAGGAGCGGCGCGTGAGCCTGCTCACCAGCGGCGCCACCCAGGTACTCATAGCCGCGGGGCTGCGCCTGCAGGAGGAGGGCATCGCGCTCGCGGATCTCGGCATCCGCCACCCATCGCTCGACGACGTGTTCCTGTCGCTCACCGGCAACCCGGCCAGCGCTCAAACCGGTGGTACGAGCACTGACGGCCACCCGGCCCGGGTGCCCGCTGCCAAACCCCCTGAGCGCCAGCCGGCGGCCAGGCGGACGCGACGTGCGCCGCGGCTGAGCGCCGCGGGCGCCCGCGACACGGGCGGCGTGGCCAGGCGCAACCTGCTTCGCATCGTGCGCAACCCGCGGCTGCTGGTGATCTCGGCGGTCCAGCCGGCGCTGCTGCTCGTGCTCTTCCGCTACGTCCTCGGCGGCGCGATTCACATCCCCGGGGGCAGCTATGTCGATTACATCGTCCCCGCGGTCTTCATCGAGGCGGTGATGATCGGCGGCATGGCCACCGCGATCGGGTTGGCCGACGATCTGGGTAGCGGAATCATCGACCGTTTCCGCAGCCTGCCGATGGCCCGATCCGCGGTCCTCGCCGGTCGCACGCTCGCCGATCTCAGCCGCAGCATCTTCTCGTTGGCGCTGATGGTCGGCCTGGGGCTGTTGGTTGGATTCAGCTTCCACGGGAGCATCGGCGCGATCGTCGCGGGCCTGGCGATCGTAATCTTCTTCGGGTACAGCTTCTCGTGGGTCTACGCCACGATCGGCCTGCTCACGAAGGATCCCGAAACCGCACAGGTCGCTGGGATCCTGCCGTTCTTCGTCCTCGTCTTCGCCAGCTCGGCGATCGTCCCCGTAGCGACCATGCCCGGCTGGCTTCAGCCCTTCGCCCGCCACCAGCCGGTCAGCATCACGATCAACGCGGTCCGCGCACTGCTCCAGGGCGAACCGACGCACCACTGGGTATGGCAGTCACTCGCGTGGTCCACCGGGATCCTGGTGGTGTTCTTCGCGATCGCGGTACGCCTGTATCGGAACGTCGCCGCGTGAGCGTTGGCGCCGTGCTCAGCATGTGACCGCTGTGCCGACGTGCTCGCGAAGCTCCTCGCGGGCGTCGGGGTGGGCAGCGTGCTCGATGATCAGCCGCGCCTGCGCTCGCGAACTGGTCGGCACATGTGCCGACCAGCGGACCGGCGCATGCGCCGGTCCGGGCAATGCCACATGTGGCATGGCCTTCAAAGAAGGAGACGTCAACTGATGGACAAGCCCTTCGCGATCACGCTCGACGTCGGCTCAAGCCTTGCGAACGAGACCGGCTCCTGGCGCGAGGAGCGACCGCTGTACGTCCATCGTCGGGGCGAACTCGACTACTGCAAGGGCTGCGGCCTCTGCATGGAAGAGTGCCCCTGCGGAGCGATTGAAATGGTCCCCGAGACCATCTGACACCGACCACGGGTCACTGTGGTGGCAGGAGCAGCACCGAGCAGGGCGCATCGTTAGCCACGCGCCGGCTGACGCTTCCGAGCGCCCGCAGACCATGCAGTCGTCGGCTGCCCATCACGATCATGGCGGCCTCTGTGCTCGTCGCGGCGTTCACGATCACCTCCGACGCGTTCCCCGGCTCGATGCTTGCGTCGCTCGCGTCCGGCAA
>Ga0187855_10000953_pt1 | contig 23987 bp, 20 predicted proteins | sample June2016WEW_8_10_2_FD_132969 | JGI IMG/M metagenome (GOLD analysis project Ga0187855, IMG submission 132969) | Peatland microbial communities from SPRUCE experiment site at the Marcell Experimental Forest, Minnesota, USA - June2016WEW_8_10 | ecosystem: Environmental > Terrestrial > Soil >...
GCTCGAAATCACCACACTCTGCGGAAGGTTATAAATCACGCTATACGTCCAACCGCTACCCGACTCGGCGAGCGAGAACACCACGCCGCCACCGAGGGCGCCCCGGCCACGGCGTACCCATACAGCACGGTCGACCCGTCCGATCCGCTACCGAGAACCACGTTGTTCGGAATCCCTCCTTCGGTCCCACCCGAAACGAAGCTCTAAAGCACGTTCTCGGTCCAGATGCCGTCTGGCGTCGCCGCAGGGGTCAATGAGAATATCGCGCCACTTCCGGAGGCGCCGCCTTGTCCCGTGGTGCCGTAGAGAATCGGCAGTTGGCCGGTCCTCAGTTGCACCGCCAGCGGCGCGAGCGGAGTCCATCCATCGGTTCCATCAAAGCTGTGAAGTATGTGCTCGGCCCAAGCGCCGCCTGCAGTTTGGGGAGGGACCAGGGCGAAGACCGTGCCCTTGTCAAACTGCCCGCCGCCTTCGGTTGTTCCGTAGAGAACGGGAAGGCCTCCGGAGATGCCGCCGATCGCGACGGCGAACGGATAGATTCCGTCCGTTGGACTGGAACCAAAGTCGTAAAGCGTGGTGTACGTCCAAGGGCCGCCATGGCTGGCGGGCGCAGTCAGGGCATACACACTTCCCCTGCCCCGGCTGCCGCCGGTCTGCGTCGCTCCGTACAGCGAGTTTCCGCTGCCCGTCACGGACGACGGTCCCACAGCCGCCTCGAAGTTGTAAAGCTGGTTGAACTGGTGTGGCCCAGCTTGGGCGACTGCGGCCATAGCCATAACACGGAGGATCCCGTATACCGGCCTGCTGACTTTCCACTGCATGTTGCGCCTTCCTTTTTCCATGTTTTTCCCCTACATGTCTACATGCGCAAAAGTGGCGGCGATTTTTTCACGGTGCCGATTCTTGTCTTTTGCCTATCCGGCGGGAAATGGTTCTACGTCTCGACAGGACGCCCGAAGCACAGGACGTATCCGTTGTTGTCCGCGATCTCGAAGGCTCGCAGTCCGTCGCCCGTGTTGGCCAGCGGACGGCGAATGGGAACGTCTTTGGCGAGAAACTCCTCGTAGAGGGCGTCTGGATCGCTGGTGAACACGTAAGCGTCCCAAGCCGCCCACGCATGGCGCGAAGGATTCGGCTGCGGATGGATGCCGGGAGCGATGCACTTCAGCATGAGCGCGACATGGTCCCGCCCGACCATCGCCCAGAAGTCCTTGGATTGCCCGTCCCCGCCGCCCTTATGGAGTACCTGGAAGCCCAGTTTGGCCTCGTAGAACCGGAGGGTTTCATCCAGATCGCCAACGATGAAGAAAGGAGCGATGCCGTTTAACATAGCTTGAATCCTCCTGAGATCGGTGTTCACCTATTCGATTCGGGCCTGCGACCGCAGGTAGTCCCGCACCGCGGTCTGCCCGAAAAATGCGGCGGCGCTTTCGGGCGTTGAGTCGTAAAGGTCTTCCTTCACCGACAAGCAGGCACCCCGTTGGACCAGGAACTTCACCATGGGTAGATGTCCGTTCTGCGCCGCGAGATGGACCGCGGTGATCCCCTGGCCGTGGGTCAAACCACCGAAGGTGGCCTTCTGATTGACATCCGCGCCATGATCCAGCAGCCATTCCGCCGCCTCGATCCGATTGCAGGACGCCGCCCAGATGAGTGGAGTGCCGCGATAGGGATCGGCATGGACCCTGGCTCCAGCCCGGAGTAACCGATCCAGCACATTGACCCGATTGCTCTTACACGCCCACACCAGGGCTTCGTCGAGCACCTCTTGGGGATCGCTGGAGGGTTTCCAATCGGGAAAGCCGCTATGTGGACGGTAGAACCCGCGCGCCACGCCTGCTTCGGGCAACAAGGTGCGCGCATCCCGAAAGCAAGACTCAACCAGTTCTTCGTTGCCGAGACCGGCAGCCGCGCGAAGGTTTTTCGGGCTGACCCCGTGGCTTGCGATCAAGTCTGCCACCGCGCGATGTCCCCAAAACAGCGCAGCCACTAGAGGCGTACCCCCCGCGCCGTGCGCTTCGGCGTCGAGCGCCGCGCCATGTCGAATCAAAAGCGCCGCAACTTCCGCCTGATTCGAGTACGCTGCCGCGTGCAAGGGCGTCCACCCGCGATCGTTGGCTTCATTTACGCCGGCGTCGGCCTGCAATAATGCCGAGATCGGATGGTATGCATCCGGATGTCCCCTGGTGGCGAGACTCACGGCAAGATTCAGCAGCGTGTTCCCATTGGTCCCGCGCTCCGTCGCGATCCGCGGATAAGCTTTGAGCAGCGCTTCGAGGCGGGCCAGATCGCCCGATTGCAGCGACTCAAACCCCGCCAGAAAAGGCTCCTGGGCGGCGTCCTTTTTACCGGCGAGTACCTCGACGCGGTTGACGAGGCCGGCCCAGGTGTCGAATCCATGCTCGCGGGCGTAGACTAAGCGCGCGTCCTCTTCGCTAAACGGCGCGTCCAGGATTTGTTGGTCGGTGAAATCCGCGAAGCCCGGGTGCCATTCGCGAATCTGTTCGAGCGCAGCGGGACCGGCGGACGCGCGCGTGCGGATCAGCCCGCGAACCCGATCCGCGATCCAGGCGACGTCGGCGACGAAGAGCCTGACATGACGCGCGTGCCGCGAAGGCTCCGCGTATTCCTTCAGCTTCGTCCAACTAGCGAATCCCTGCTCCCGGGCCAACACGAACTGCGCGTCGTGGAGCGCCACTTCCCGGCCTACGGCCGCCTGATCCGCCCCGCCCCAGCGGAGGTGATACCGATGCAGGCGCAAGAGCGCCGCGGCGTCGCCTGCCCGCAATCCCCGCAACAGTTCACGGGCCTGTTTCTTTTGTTGTTCCAGATTCAAGACAGCCTCCTTCGTGTGCCTGGTCCGCATGACAGGCGAAAGAGGGTCAACGAAACGTGGAGTTCCAAACCCATCGGGTGGGCGCGGCCCTTTCCGCGGACGGGACGCGCCCTGCACGCGTCTAGGGTTGAGTTTAGCAAAGGCAATTCGTCGACTGCAAAGCCGTCAACATCGGCTGCTCTGTCCGCGGCCATATTGACAGTCTATACGAGACTAATATAGAATATCTATACGAGCATGCCAACCACGAATCTTCTGCAAGGGACCCTGGACCTTTTGATCCTGAACGCGCTGGCGCTCACCGCCATGCACGGAATCGGCATCTCCCATCGCATCGCGCAGATGACCCACGACACATTCCGCGTGAAGCCCGGCTCGCTGTTCCCCGCGCTGCATCGCATGGAGGAGGCCGGCTGGCTCACTGCGGCTTGGGGTGAATCCGAAAACAACCGGCGCGCCAAATTCTACCGGCTGACGGCGGCGGGCCGGCGCCAGTTGAAGTCCGAAACGCGGCAGTGGGAAACGATCGCGCTGGCCATGGCGAGCGCGCTGCAGGCCAACTAAGGGGTCCGGACATGCCATGGATCAGCCGCCTCGCCAGCCTCTATCGCAATCTCCGCGGGGGAAAGCGTGTCGAGCGCGATCTCGACGACGAGCTACGCGCGTACCTGGACCAATTGACCGATGAGAAGCGCGCGGCCGGCCTGGAAGCGCAAGAAGCGCGGCGCGCCGCGCGCATCGAGTTCGGCGGCGTGGAACAAGTGAAAGAAGAAGTCAGGCAGGTGAGGAGCGGTCACATCGTGGAAGAGCTTCTACAAGATCTTCGCTACGGAATGCGGATGTTGCGCAGGAACCCCGCGTTTACCGCGGTCGCCCTGCTGGCGCTGGCCCTGGGTATCGGCGCGAATACCGCTATGTTCAGCGTGGCCTATGGCGTCCTGTTCCGGCCGCTTCCCTACGCCGGCGCGGATCGGGTGGCGGTTGTATGCATGCGCTATTTTCCGCGGGACTTTGCGTTCGGCACCCTATGCATGCGCGATTACTTGACGTGGAAGGAGAACAATCGCGCGTTTGAAGATCCCTCGCTGTTCACTAGCCTGAACATGGATGTTGCCGGGGGGCCGGCCGTCCCGGAGCAGGTGCAGGGGGCGTCCGTTACCGCCGGATTCTTCGCCACACTGGGGGTGCGTCCGCTGCTTGGCCGGACCTTCTCATTAGGGGAGGATAAACCGACGGCCGCTGCGCTGGCGGTGCTCAGCGAGTCGATCTGGCGGAGGCGTTTCGCGGCAAGTTCCGCCGTGCTGGGCCAGACGATTCTGGTGAATGGCGTCCCCGCCACGGTGATTGGCGTGATGCCCGGAGTATTCCAGTTTCCCTGGAAGCCCGACATCTGGACCAACCTGCTACTGAAGCCGCCGACGCGGTACGGTCCATGGTTCTATCGCGGCGTCGCCCGGCTGAAGCCAGGTATTTCTTTCGCACAGGCGCAATCGGAACTCGACCACATCGGGTTGCGCATGATGCAGCAGAACTCTTTTTATAAACGCCTGACCTTGCCGGTGGTGAGCTTGCGCGACGTGCTACTGGGAGTCACTTTGAAGCCCGCGATCCTATTGCTGGCCGGCGCGGTCGGTCTCGTGCTACTGATCGCCGTGGTCAACGTGGCTAACCTGATGCTGGCTCGGGCCACAGTCCGCGAACGTGAAATGGCGCTGCGGCTGAGTCTCGGCGCGGGCCGCGGCCGCCTGATTCGACAGTTGCTCACCGAGAGCGTGCTTCTGGCCGCGCTGGGAGGCGCCCTCGGCCTCGCGCTCGCCTGGGGCGCCGTCTATATGGTCCGCACCTGGAATCCGGGCAATCTCCCGCTTGCCGATTCAATCCGTCTTGATTTAGGGGCTTTGGGCTTCACCGTCGTCGTCGCGATGCTCACCGGAATCCTATTCGGCCTGGCCCCGGCCCTCGAAAGCGCCCGCGCGGACCTGAACGCGACGATCAAAGAGGGAGGACGCACCGGCGCCGGCAGCCAGGCTCGCGGACGCGCTCGGGCGGCCCTGGTGGTATCCGAAATCGCAGTTTCGCTGATGCTCCTGGTGGGTGCGGGACTGCTCCTCCGCAGCTTTGCCAATCTGCAATGGGTGACCGGCGGTTTTTCCACGCCTCCCAGCCGGATCCTGACGATGCTGATTTCGCCCGGCAACCGGAAGTTCAGTGACGCGCGCAGAGGCCTTGCCTTCTACGATGAGGCGCTTCGGCAGGCCCGTAACGTGCCGGGGGTGGAAACGGCATCGGTCACCGACTCGCTGCCGCCCGACCAGCAGGGTGATGCCGATACTTTCGGAATTGAGGGGCAGGTTCTGGCCCCCGGTGAGCTGAACCCGATCGTTTCCGATGCTACAGTGGGTCCGGATTTCTTCCGTGCGCTGGGCATCCCGCTGATCGAAGGCCGGTACTTCACGGATCACGACGGTATGGACTCGGTACCGGTGGTAATCGTCAGCGAGGGCTTCGCGCGCCGCTTCTTTCCGAACCAGGAAGCCATCGGCAAGCGCATCAGGCAGAGCGGGCCGGAGCTAGGAAACAAGTGGATGGAAATCGTGGGTGTGGTTGGCAATGTCAAATACCTGGGGTTAACGGTGGACACGGACCCAGCTTACTACTTGCCATTTGCCCAGGCTTACGGTCCCCGGATGTTCCTGGCAGTGCGCGCCTCAGGGGACGCCGCGCGCCTGGCGGCGCCACTCCGCAGGAAAATCCAAGCCATCGACCCAGGTATAACTCTGGCCCAAATCGGAACAATGGAGCAGCACCGGACGCTCTCCGTCTCGCAGCCGCGTTTCGATACCGAACTGCTGTCGTTGTTCGCCGGGATCGCCCTGCTGATGGCCACGGTGGGGATATACGGGCTAATCGCTTACTCGGTGGCGCAGCGGACGCATGAAATTGGCGTGCGTATGGCCCTGGGCGCGGGGCGGGCGGACGTGATGCGGATGGTGGTCCGCCAAGGCTTGTCACTCGCCGCTATTGGAATCGTACTGGGCATGAGTGGAGCTCTGGCGCTCACGCGATTGCTCAAGGCGATGCTGTTCGGTATCGGCGTCACCGACGCACTCACCTTTGCGTGTGCGGCATTGGGAATGACGCTGGTAGTTACTCTGGCCACGCTCGTACCAGCGCTTCGGGCGACCCGGATTTCCCCGGTGGCCGCACTGCGCTACGAATAGCAACTCCTGTTGCTCGTCGATTCCGATCACGGCGGCCATCGCTTGCTATTCGATAGCGGCTTCGGCCACCGAGGCTGAGTTTTTCAGTTTCTGCGCGGATACGGGTACCTTGGCTGCAATCCAACGCTGTGCGGCATCCCGTTCTTCGTCCGGGCGGTTCATGGTGAAAGCAGCCACCAACTGCTTCTCCCGCAGCCACCATACGCTGAAGCTGGGTCCCGAAAGGCCGCCGCGCTCGACAATCTCGCCGGCGCCGGCCGGATCGCCCCAGAGTTCGTATGAGAGGTCGAACACGTCGGAGAAAAAATACGGAACGTGGACGAAAGGCGCACGCTCGCCCAGCAGAGTGCGGGCACAGTGCCGGCCTTGCGAGACAGCGTTGTCCCAGTGCTCAACCCGCCGGTGTTTGCCGTAGATCGTGTCCAGATAGTTCGCCACGTCGCCGGCCGCGTAGATGTTGGGCTGATTCGTCTCCAGGTACTCATTTACCAACACGCCGTTATCTATCTGGATTCCACTGTTCGCCAGCGGTTCGGTCACGGGAAGCACTCCAATGCCCGCGACCACCAGATCGCACGCCAGGGTTTGGCCGCTTTCGAGTTGCGCTTCCGACACGGCGCCTTTCCCGTGCAATTCCGCCAGTTTCGCCTGCTTCAGAAATTCGACGCCGCGCGCTCTATAGTAGCTCTCGAAGAAACCGGACATCGCGGGCGTAAAGAACCGCTTCCAGATGCGATCCTCGGGCAGCACCATCGTCGTCGAGACGCCCTTTTGGGCCAGCACGGAGGTTACTTCCATGCCGATGAACCCGGCGCCGATAACCAGTGCCCGCCTGGCGCCGGAGGCTTGCGTGCGAAGGGCCTTCGAGTCGTCCAGCGACCGCAGGTACCGAACACCGGCCAGTTCTTTGCCCGGCAGGTCGAGGGTTCGCACGCGCGCGCCGGTTGCCACCACGAGTTTGTCGAAGCTCAGATCCTCGCCGGACCGCACGTGCAACAGTTTGCGCGTGCAGTCGATCCCTGCGACTTCACACCTCAGCTTCAGCTCAATCCCGTGCCGGCCGTAGAATTCCTCGGGGTTAATGAGGATGCTCTCCTCGGTATCCTTTCCCGCGAGAAAACCCTTCGACAAAGGCGGCCGTTCGTATGGAACGGTGTTATCGGCAGACACGATGGTCAACTGACCGGGCCGCAACCCGCCCTCGATCATTTCCTTGGCGGCATAACCCGCGACCATGCCTCCACCGAGGATCATGTACTTGGATGTCTGCACGTGTCCCGCTCCAATTGGCAATATCTACTGTACCGCTTCGTTCCCACGTTCTACCATTTGGGTAACCGGCCGACTGTGCGATTGCATCCTCTTGGTATAGACGGCCGGTCATCCGCCGCCAATACCAGTGAAAACGGCCGCGAGGCGCTACAATTAGATATGACCGTTCACGAGAAGTTTGTTGCAGACATGGACGGTGCCGGAATCCACACCGAAGCCTACCTTGGCCGATTCTTTTGGAAAGGTCCCGCCGCCCGTTCCGATGAACAACACGGGCCGACACTCTTGGACATCATCAAGGAAACCGCAGTTCCTCTTCAGTGGGACCGGCTGGATTTCAATTATATCGTGTACCCCGTGGGTCAAGCCAAGGCGGGCTGGCATAATAACGTACCCGATTCGGAAGACGAAGAAGCTGAACCGGACGCCTACAACGACGGCTACGCCGCTAAGAGCCCCAAGAACGATGACGACGAATCGGAAGATTGAGTGGCCTCAGTCGAAGTATCCCGAGAAAAGATTACATGACCAGCCTGAACACCGTGCCTTGATTGGCAGATCCGCCGTAATACGTGGTGCCGTAGAAAGCTCCATTCGATCCCTGGATGATACCATACGGGAATTTGCCATCGGCTCCATCGAACGTGAACAACACCTTATAGTCACCGCCGTTCGTTTCTACGCTATAGACTATGCCGGCATTGAAGGCTCCGCCGGCGTTGGTGATGCCGTAGAGTAAGCTCCCCGATTTGACCGGCTGCGAACAACTGCCGGGACTTACGGTTGGTGTCCCCGGGAAGTCAAAATCGTAGAGATCCGTGAGCGCGTTACTGTTGTACTTCCACACGGTACCGTCGTTGTAGGCTCCGCCAGCGGCAGTCGTGCCATAGAAGACGCCCGAGGCATCGTAGATCGGAGCGCAAGGAACCGAACCGTCCGATCCATCGAACTTGAGCAGGATTGTCAGCACATCGGTGATGGGATTAAACGCGAACAGAGTGCCTCCCGCCCCGCCCGTGGTAGTGCCCACTAAGGACTTGCCACACACAACCAGATTTGCGGTCGGCTGTGCGCCTTTGGCGCCACCCAGGAACGAATAGACGGTTTTGGTTGAGCCGTCGGGTGACATTCGGTAGATATTGCCATGGCCGTAAACGCCGCCGAAAGACGAAACACCGTATAGATTGCCGTCCGGGAATAGCGCTAATCCACCGGCAGGCCAGCTTCCGTCGTCGCCGGAGAATTGATGCAGCACCTGCAGCGTTCCCGAAGATCCGCTTTGCATCGTGAATTCGAAAGTTGTACCTACATTTGAAGCGCCGCCCAGCAGCGTAGTGCCGTAAAAACACATCGTAGGGCACGCGCCGGGAGTTGCTTCAAGCAACGCACCTATGGGAAAAGCGCCATCGGTACCGCTGAAGCTGTACAACGTTTTCAGCGTTCCGGCTGGAGTGATCTGGAACATTGTTCCGCATCCGCCGTTGGGGCTGAACTCGCTACCGTTGCAATTGGGCGACGAACCGCCGTCCTGGGTGACACCATAGAAATTGCCATCGCTTCCTTGAATGATGAAGGAAGGGTTAGACCCATTCGATCCGTTAAATGTAATCAGAGTAGAAAGGGAAGATGCCGCCAGGGTGGTGTGCGCCAGCAACGTCAGCGCCAGCAACATGGAACATGCAATCGTCGTTTTCATGGTGCGTTCCGGGTATGCTCGTTCGGCTCCCGATTGGCGGGATACGTTTCGTTTTGGATGCCTTTGTTTCGACAGGTCCAGTATAGAGTAGATCTGTAACTCTTGTATCTCGATTGTTTGGTGCTTGAGGGCCATAACGTTCCTCAGCAGACGAAGGTTAGCATTCCAGTGGCAAAGGCAACGCGACGCTAAGGCCTGGGACTGCTTATCGCGGCATCGACAACCTGCTCCGGCGGCGGATCCCGCAACAACTGCGATACGGGCCAGCGGCGACGATCCAAGAGGTAGGCCACCTCCAAATTGAAGCGCCAGTACAGGCCGGATTTGTTCCAATCCATCTCCGGCACCCCGGCCAGATAAGCACGCCGGGCCTCTTCGTATTTGAATGAGCCGCCCTTTCCGACGTAGTCGGCGTATCCCTCGCGCACCCATTGTGGCAATCGGAAATAGCGGAGGGGCCCGATCTCACGACCTGTGAGCTGATGCGTGATTTCATGCGCGATGAAATAATCTAGAGTCCGGTCTCCTGGAACGGGCGTTCCGCGAGGCGAGAGCAGGCGGTCGTCCGCGACCCTTGCATCACGTAGAAAGACGTTGGCCGTCACGGGGTAGGGCGCCACAGCGCCCACGCCGTAGTCCTTATTGAAGAACAGCATCTGCCGCCAGCGTGCGTTGCAAATGAAGACGTGACGATCCTGGCGGCTGGAATAGAGTGGCGAGGCCGCCAACTTCGCTTGGGCGAGTTTCAAGACGTGCTGGGCGGCTGGTCCGGCTAACGGCTGGTCGGAGTGGAGAATCAGATGATCGGCGCGCAGCGAAAATGCGAAAAATGGCTCGGGAAAGCACAGCAGTGCCGAGTATGCGGCGACCAGCATGAGGCTGGCAGCCGCGATTCTAAAGAACGCACTCTTACGAATCTTCACAATCGTTACTATGGCCGGGAGTGCAGGCCGCGCGCAACGCCGCGTCGGGCGGGATCGATGTGCGCCGGCGTGACAAACAAGACGGAATCCCCAGAATGGCGCGGCCCGCGCGTCGTGCCCCGTTTTGCAAAGTGTTATGCTGTGGCGATCTGCCCCTGCCCACATACCGGCAGAGGCGAGGAGGGACATTTAACAGATGAAAAACGTATTGGGATATTCATGCTTGGGACTTGCGGCACTGCTGGCTGTATCGGCACCCATGTTCGCGCAGGACGAGGAACAGTTTCCGGGAATCGCCCGGCCCCCGATTCGTGTCATTAGCGGTCCGCGGCCGGCTGCGTCCGGTCCCACCGGGTACACCCCCGCGCAAATGATCACGGCATACGGTTTTAACCTGGTCGCCAACCAGGGAGCGGGGCAGACTATCGCTTTAATCGAAGCTTTCGACGACGCGAACCTCGAGGCTGACCTGGGCGTGTTCGACACGCAGTTCAGCCTGCCGGACTGCACCACGGCGAACGGCTGTTTCACCAAGATCTATGCCACGGGCACCAAGCCAGGCTCCAACAAGGATTGGGCGCTCGAAGAGTCGCTGGACGTGGAATGGGCGCACGCGATCGCTCCGCAGGCTAAGATTATGGCCGTAGAGGCGGCGGGACAAGGCACATCGCAATTGCTTAGCGCCGTGGGTGTGGCCGTCTCGAATGGCGCCACGGTGGTTTCCATGAGCTTCGGCATCGACGAGTTCAGCACCGAAACCACCGCCGACGGGCGCTTCAAAACCCAGCACGTGGTGTTCGTGGCGTCCTCCGGCGACAGCGGACATGGCGTGTTTTATCCCTCGGCCTCGCCCTATGTGGTAGCGGTCGGTGGAACCACGTTAAATCTGGACTCGAACGGCGTGTGGGAGAGCGAAACGGCCTGGAGTTGCAAAAGCGCGCTCAGTTGCGAATTGCTCGGCGGCAGCAGCGGCGGCCAGAGCGCCTACGAACCCGAGCCGGCGTACCAGAACGGCGTGCAGTCGAGCGGTAAGCGCGGGGTTCCCGATGTGGCTTACGATGCCAATCCCAGCACGGGAGTTCCGATTTACGACAGCGGCGACGGGGGCTGGGTGCAGGTTGGGGGAACCAGTATGGGATCGCCGCAGTGGGCGGCGCTGTTTGCCATCGCAAATTCCATGCGCGTGGCGGACGGCAAAGCGAACCTGACCAAGCCGCAGCAATACCTGTATGGCCATGCCGAAACCGATTTTCACGACATTACCAGCGGTAGCAACGGGACTTGCGGCGCCCTTTGCACTGCCGGTACCGGATACGACTACGTAACCGGCGTAGGATCGCCTCAAGCAAACCTGATTATTCCGGCGCTGGTTGCGGAGCCCTAGCTCTGCGTATAGCTCTAGGGGGGCGCGGTGACATCGCCGCGCCTCATTCACCGGATCAGCCTAGTCGTTGGCGGACGATGTCCCGGTCCCCGGGCTGTCCACGCGCAGCGGCTTCACGCCCCCCACCGGTTGGCCCGTCCGGCTGGCATCGAACAGCGCCTTGCTTCGCCACACGCTCTCATCCCAATTGTTGCCGATACGTCCGAATAGCTGCTGCGCCGTTTCCGTATCGCCCGCGCGTAAGGCCAGGTAAGCCATCACATTGCGTTGATGGTTGGTCGCGCCGTAAAGCTGGCTCAGCGCCGTAAATCCTTTTTGCACGCGCGCCCATGAGAGCGCCGGCGCTTGCGTACGGCGGCAGCAATTGATTTCAGCGGCGATCTGGAAATATTCGGCATCGCCTTCCGCGCCGCCTGCCTGGTCGGAAACCTGCTGCGCGTATTGCTCGGCTTCTCCCGGCTTGCCGTACCACTTGGGCAGCAGATAATTGGCCTGCGCCACACCAAAGTAGAAATAGCCGGGCTCATTGTCCAACGCCTCTTTGGCGAGCGCATCCACCTGTCCCCGGTCCCACCCCTGGGCCAGTGCAACGGTCTGCATCTCGCGATACCATTGCGGATCGCGCGCGCCCGCCGCGGCGGCATCGTCCAGGACCGTGCGCGCCGATTGGATTCGCTGGAAGAAAAGGGTCCACCCTTCTTTCGTCACCGTATTCGCCTCGCCGTTGCCGCGCGCTTTCCAGGCGAAACGAACGTAAGCATGCGCTAGAGCCACGCGCGGGGTCGGCGAGGCCGGGCTGGCCTTGATCCAGTCTTCCAGCTTGGTCATGCGCGACCGCCATTCGGCATCGGTAGAGGTGAGCGCTCCGGGGGTTCCGAGCGTGCGGTAAAGCGTATTCAGCTTCCAGGCGCCGCCCCGGAAGCGCAGTTTCTGGCTGCGTGCCTGGACTGCCAGCGCATCAATCTCGGAATACGCTCCGCGATCGAAGAGGCCGCGGACTTCCACGCGAAACTCACCTGCGTGCGCATCCGCCAGATCGAAAGTTTCGTCCGAAGACGCAGACGGAGCCGCCGCGCCGCCGGATTCCGGGCTTGCTTCCCTGGGCTCCTGTGCATGGACCGGCAGGATGGCCGCTAGTATTGCCACCATATAACAAAACTTCATTAGCAACCTCCATCCCCGTTTCTAATACTCTAGCTAGCATCGCCAGGGCTCAGTGGAGTTTCGGCTGCCTGGCCTGTTCCCGTAGAATCGTAAGGTTGTGGAACCTCCCCCTCCACCAGCATTCGCCAGCATCGCGGACGACGACGTGAAGCACGCCTTCATTGGCCGAGGCCCTGAGATCGTCATTTCGCTTGGGACGTGGATTCTCTTCATTGGCGGGAAATACCAGACCTGGATTCCTGGCCTGTCAGCCAACGACACTCGACGTATCTCACTGTTGCCGCACCTGAAGCCCAACTCGCAGTTCAACGCGCGGTAGGGGCACATGGCGCAGAAGGAGAGCGGCCATCCGGAAGCGCCTGGCTGGACGGCGAGGTTGCTGCGCTGGTCGTGCTTGTAACCTCGTGCGCCTGCCAGCCTGAGTTCCGGACTAAAGCCCCGGCTGCGCCAAACGCCATTGAGTTCCGGCGACGGGGACGCCGCGATTGCGCGAGAGGATCCCATCCCGGCGCTACGCCGTACCGGTCCCCCAGGATGTTGTACTGTTGAACTATGGACAAGAGACTCGCCAAGCGGCACAAGCGGCAAGTTGCCAGAGCCAAGCTGCACTCGAAGACATCGCAGCCCGACGTGAGGACGCATGAGCAGATCGAGGCCGCTCGTGAAGCTAGCCGCCCGGACACCGGCCGCGGCCCATTTTCCAAGTTCGCCCGGGCGGTTCGTTCGAAGTTCACCGGCTCCAAGGACAGTACCGAAAAAACGGCAGAGTAGTTGAGGATGAACACGACGCCATTCGCGTCCCGCCCGGTCCATTCGCCCGACGCCCGTGCAGGCACTACACCCGGCCACGATGCCCGGGCGATTCCGGACTGAATCAAACTCCAGCCGGTGAGCCGCCTCGGCGCCCGCCCGGCCTCATCGAGGGCCCTGCCCGCGGCGAATCGAAATCCCGCCTAACCAATTGACAGCCCGATCGTCCAATGCTTAGAATCGTACCTAGCTACTTAGGCATAGCTAGATAGGCATCAAGCATGGGAACAAAGAAGAACGACATCCTGCAAGGAACGCTGGCGCTACTGATTCTAAAAACGCTGGCGGGACAGAAACGCATGCACGGCTATGCCGTCACCGCCCATATCCACGCCGTCTCCGATCAATTGCTGCGCGTGGAGGAGGGCTCCCTCTACCCGGCCCTGCATCGCATGGAGCAAGCGGGCTGGATACGGGCCGAATGGGGCTTGACCGAAAAGAATCGCGACGCGCGCTTCTATTCGCTGACGCCGCTGGGCCGCAAGCAACTCGCCCAGGAACAGGAAAGCTGGGAAAGGCTGACGTCCGGCGTAGGCAAGGTTTTGTCCTATGCGTAAGTGGATCGGCCGGCTGCGCAACGCGATCCGGCCGGGGCGCCTCGACCGCGACCTGGAGCGGGAACTACGCCTCCACGTGACCGAGCGCATGGACGAACTGCGGGAAGCCGGCATGAGCGCCGAAGCCGCCGCCCGGCTCGCGGGCCAGCAGTTCGGCAATTACACCGCGCAGGTGGAAAGGACCAGAGACATGGATATCGCCGAAGGAATGGATGCGATGCTGCGCAATGTGCGGCTGTCGCTGCGGGCGCTGGCCAAGTCGCCGGCTTTTTCCATCACCGTGGTGCTGACCCTGGCGTTAGGCATCGGCGCCAACAGCGCGGTCTTCTCAGCCATCAATTCGGTGCTGTTGCGGCCCCTGCCGTTCCCCAATGGCGACCGCATCGTCGGCGTCGCCCAGATCCAGGCGAAGACGCCGCAGCCGCAGATTGCGCCACGGCGGCTGCAGGACTGGAGCCGCATGAATCACACCTTCCAGGCCATTAGCGGCTACTACACACAAGACGATTCCGAATTGTCCGGCCCCCTGCCGGAGAAGGTGACGCACGCCGAAGTGGCGCCCGGGTTCCTGCAGGTTTGGGGCGTGGCCCCGCAACTCGGCCGTGACTTCAACCCCGCGGAAGAACATTTCGGCGGCCCCAACGCCGTCCTCATCGGCGACTCCTTCTGGCGCCGCCGCTTCGGCGCGAATCCAGACGTCGTCGGCAAGATGCTGCGCCTGGGGCAATCGTCCTACGCGATTATCGGAGTGATGCCGCCGTCCATCGACTTCGTGCAGCGGAACATCGACGTCTGGTCGGTGAGCCCGCCCGATTTTCCTTTTGCCCGCAACCGCGATCTGACCTGGTTCACCGGCATCGGCCGCCTCAAGGCTGGCGTCACCCTGGCGCAGGCGCGCGCGGACCTGGCCATCGTGCAGGCGGATCTCGCCCGCCAATTCCCCAAGCCCGATGCCGAGATCCGTACCGGCATCGAGCCGCTGAAAGAACAGACCATCGGCGGGGTGCGCGAGTCGCTTTGGGTGGTGTTCGGGTCGGTGACGCTGCTGTTGCTGATCGCATGTACCAACATCGCGGCGCTGTTGCTCTCCCGCGCCGCCGGCCGTCAACATGAGATCGCCGTGCGCTTCAGCCTGGGAGCATCGCGCGCTTCCGTGGCGGCGCAGTTGCTGACCGAGGTTTTCCTTCTGGCGCTGGCCGGCGCGGTTGGGGGGCTCGGCTTGGCTGCCGCCGCGGCACGCATCTTCCGCGTCCTCGCCAAGGACTTGCCCCGTGTGGACGAAATCGGGCTCGACTGGCGCATCGTCGTATATTCGTTGATCTGCGCGATCTTCGCCACGCTGGCGTGCGGAATCGTGCCGGCGATTCTCGGCACACGCCGCAGCCTGGCGGGGACTCTGGCCTCCGCGGGACGCGCACAGGTGTCCGCCCGGCGTCCGGCGCAGTTCGTGCTGGTCGGCGTGCAAGTGGCGCTGGCCGTCACGCTGCTCGCCGGGGCGGGATTGCTGCTGCGCAGTTTCCAGGCCTTGAGCCGGGTGGCCGGCGGGTTCGATCCAGATCGCATCCTGACCTTCAAGATCGGTGCCTCATGGGGAGAAACCGGCAATGCAAACGCGGCCGGGCAAACTGTGAAGCGCATCCTGGAAGCTGTAGCGGCAGTACCGGGGGTGGAATCGTCGGCCGCCACCTTCCTGCTTCCCGGCGTGCCCGGCACGTTCCAGGTGGAATTGAAGCTGGCCGAAGGGCGCGCGGAAACCGAACCCAAGATCGTCGCCGAATCGCGCATCGGCAGCGCCGGAATATTCAAGACCATGCGCATTCCACTCCTGGCTGGAGAGATGTGCCCGGAAGAGTCCAACACTCCCGGAATGATGGTGAACCACTCGTTCGCCGCTACCTATCTCGGCGGCGCGGGCGTAATCGGCAAACACCTGGGGCAGCCCAGCAGCCTATACTTCCCCAATGCCGTGGTGCGCGGCATCGTCGGCGATGCGCGTGAGCGCGGGCTCGATCACGAGCCTGTGCCGACCATTTATTATTGCGGCCTCATCATGCAACCCGGCTTGTACTTCCTGGCGCGCACCCATGGCGATCCGATGGCGCTGGCCCAAAGCGTTCGACAGAAACTGCACGCTACCGAGCCGGCCCGCTCGGTGTACGACCTCTCGCCGCTTACGGCGCACCTGTCCGACGCATTCGCGGAGAACCGTCTGCGCACCGTGCTGTTGGCGTTCTTTGCGCTGACCGCGATTTCGCTCGCATGTGTCGGGCTGTATGGCACGCTAAGCTATCTGGTCAACCTGCGGCAGCGTGAGGTCGGGCTGCGGCTGGCGCTGGGAGCGCAGCGCGGGCAGATCGTGCGCCAATTCGTGGCCCAGGGAATGCGCGTGTCGTTGCTTGGCTGTGTGGCAGGGCTCGCGCTGGCCGCGGCATTCACCAAACTCCTCGCCGGAATGCTGTTTGGCGTATCGCCCTGGGATGCCATCACCATGACCGGAGTCATTGCGCTGGTGATCGCGGTATCGATCGCCGCGTCGCTGCTGCCGGCCCTGCGAGCGGCAAGGGTCGAGCCGATGCAGGTCCTTCGGGAGGAGTAGAGCGGCGCTTTCCTTCGGCACCTGAATCAGCCCTTCGTCCTAGCAGCCTGCCTGGACACGCCGGATGGCCTCCCTGACCGGAGCCGCTGCGATTAGCTAGACTTAATTGGGGTGCGCCACAGGTGACCGCGTAAGAATGGCCGGCATGCAAACAATGGACGCCACACGGGCTCCTCATGCGGTCATCCAGGTTCTGGGCATCCGCAAGACCTACGGGGCGACAGTGGCCGTCTCCGAAGTTTCGTTTGAAGTCAACCAGGGCGAGATCTTCGGCTTGATCGGACCCAACGGCGCGGGGAAGACTACGACTATGGAGTGCGTCGAAGGAGTGCGCCGGCCGGACTGCGGCGCCATTTCGATCCTGGGAATGGATCCGTTCCGCGACGTGTATCGGTTTACAGAACAGGATTGGCGTGCAACTCCAACAAGCGCAACTCCAGAAGAGAATCAAGGTTTGGGAGGCGGTGGATCTCTGGGCGTCGCTGTACAAAAATACGGTGAACGGCGATCGGCTTCTCGATCAGCTCGGACTCGCCAACAAGCGGAGCGCATGGTTTATGACGCTCTCCGGTGGGCAGAAGCAGCGCTTGTTCATCGCCCTGGCGCTTATCAACGACCCGGAGATCGTGTTTTTGGATGAGCTGACCACCGGGCTCGACCCGCAGTCGCGGCGGGTAATCTGGGAACTCGTGCGGGGCATCCGCGACCACGGCAAAACGGTCTTCATGACCACGCATCTAATGGAGGAAGCCGAGCGGCTTTGCGATCGGGTGGCGATCATCGAGCACGGAAAGATTATTGACATCGGCAGCCCGGAGGAATTGGTGCGACGGCATTGCCCCACGCGAACCGTCTTGTTGGCCGCGGACGGCGCGCTCGTCGAAGAACGGCTACGTACAATACCTTCAGTGCAGATCGTGACGCGGAGAGACTCCCAATTCACGATTCAAGGGCTGGGCGATGGATTCGTGACCGAGGTGATCCAGTGTCTGTCGGAGCACCGCATCAGGGTCACCGATTTTCGCACCGTGCTGCCCAGCTTGGAAGACGTCTTTCTGAAGCTCACCGGCCATTCGATTCGCGATTAGGAAGCCAAGAAGAGACATACTATGTTCCGCGGACTCTGGAAGCTAACCTGGCTGGAAATCAAGATCTTCTTGCGCGAGCCGCTCGGAGCCTTCGGCTCGATTGTTCTTCCCGTTCTGGTGTTCTTGGTGGTGGGCCGAATGCTGGGAGGCGGCCGTATGCCGGGCGCAATGGCTGCCGCCGGGTTCATACGCGTCGGACTGCCAGTCTTAGTGGCTGTGCTGATCGCACTCAGTGGCGTGTTGTCGCTGGTTACGGTGATTTCGATTTATCGTGAAGGCGGTATTCTCAGACGGCTCCGTGCCACACCGCTCCGGCCACACACGATCCTCACCGCTCACGTGCTGGTCAAACTGGCGCTGACGTTGGTCGCCATGGCTTTGATGGTGCTGGCAGGCAAGCGCTACTACCCGGTTCGTGTTGACGCTCCCATTTTCGGCTTTGCGGTGGCCCTGCTGATCAGCACGTGGAGCATCCTGTCGATCGGTTTTCTGATTGCGAGCATCGTGCCAACGGCACGCTTTGCGCAACCGGTCGGAGCGGCTATCCTGTATCCCATGCTGGCTCTATGCGGGCTGTTCGCGCCGCTGGAATCGTTGCCGCCCGCGCTGCACGTCGTGGCGCGCGTGCTGCCGCTAACCTACGCGGTCTCCCTGCTCCAGGGGATCTGGAAAGGCGAGGCGTGGTCGGCCCACATTGGCGATGTCGCGGCTCTCTTGATCGTATTTGCGGTTTGCACGGCACTCTCAGCGAAGGTATTTCGCTGGGAGTAGGGCGGGCTCCGACGGACTTGCCGCCCCTGTAGCGCTGAGATTGCGGAGCGAGCCCCGGGCGTAAAATCTCTGCCGGCCTTTTTCGGCGAACCACTGGGTTGGCACCCAGGGCGGTGGCGCGGCCGGCATCCGAAGGTTATCGCTCGATACCAACTCGATGGATTCTCTTTTTCGGGGCATGAGGCGTAACCGGCACTCAACCGGACTCACGGGCCCAGCGATTTCGAATCGTACGGCGTGGGGCGAAAAAGGGTTACCTGCCCCGGGCTGCTTTCGCTGGCGCGTACTGAGCCGGCTTGAGACCGATCACCGATTATTGAGGCGATCGACAGACGCGAATGCCCGCGTCGATACCCGGACGTTTTTTGATCGGCTATTTCGACCGCTAGATCCCGCTGCTACATGCGTTCGACCTGTACGCCGCCGTTGGTGGTGGTGGCCCGCACCAGTCGGCCGCCCGCACCCAGATCCACCGCGATCTGGCGGCTGATCTCGCCCTGCACGGTCACCGGAAAGTCGATCTTCACGCCACCATTCACCGTCCCGGTTTCGAGATGCGCCGAATAATTGGCGGGGATTAGTATGCTTACACCACCATTGGTCGTGGATACGTCGCAGCGATCGCCCTCCCAATGATCGTCCGCCAGTTCCAGGCGCAGCCCGCCATTGGTCGTGTGACCCGCGACCGATCCCGCGAGATGCTTCAGCGTGACGCCGCCGTTGAGCGCCTCAAATTGGGTGTGGCCGATAGTGCCCGAAATGCTGATCCCGCCATTATCTGTGTGCAGCGTCAGATCGGTGTTGGCCGGCACAAAAATCTCATAGCTGACGCTCCAGCCCTGATGATCTCCGCTGGAAGGCCCCGTGGCCTGAACGCGCGCTCCCGAGGTCTCCACACGGATCGCGGAGACGATTTGCCGCGACTTGGAATCGCTATCGGCGTTTGCCTCGACCCTGCTCCGCACCAGGATGTCGGAACGGTTGGCGCCTTTGATGGATATTCCGCCGTTCATGCCGCCGTCCACTTCGAGCCTTCCGGTCGCCGGGACGGTGGCTTCCCGCATTTCGCAGTAATTCACTGCGACGCGGCCGCGCTCGCGCCAGCGCCCCTCGTCGCAGCCTAACGTCTTCTCCTGCGGCAGCGCGGCAGGCGCCAGACAGATGGCTAACATCAGGATCTTGTTCATGATTTGCTCCCCGCCCCTTAGACGCACCAACGGCCATTGGGGTTAGGTCCCGCGGAGGGAAATCCGCGCGGAACTGGGGCCAGACGCCTCGTTTGAGCAGGTCAACCGGCGCGTGAACAAACGCCGGCGGTGGACGGGTGTATGATTCGAGCAAACTGGGTCCGGCATTGAAATCACGGATCGCGGTTTGGCAATGGAAGAGGAGTTGGAACATGAGCTACCTGCTTGACGATGTTGCTCGTACTCTAGCCTGCCCTACGACCGCCAGGCGGCAGGCGTTGAAGCTGCTGAGCGGGCACTGGCCGGGTGGAATTCTGGGCGCGGTTGGAATCACGGGCTGTTGTGTACCCTGCATTAGCGGAGCCAGAGTCTGGCATTGTGCGGTAAGGCGCCAAAGACACGAATAGTGTCCAATCTTGGCGTTTAATGTTTCGGGAATCCTCCGGGCGCTCCCAAAGCACGGCAGGGCTAGCTAGCGGTTTCCTAACCGCCGAGGGGCATAACCTGGAAGTGTGGGGTGACCAGCAGTTGTGACTTAGCCGCGGCTGCCGTCCGGCGAGCGGCCCGATCGCCCTCCGGACGGCAGTGATTCGAATGATGTTACTAGGGTAATGCGGGCGCGGGAACAAAGTTACCCTTTATATTCCCACTCTGTGTGACCGTCCCGCCGCCGTCCGGCATGGCAACCGTTGTCGTGTAGGTGCCCGATAGCGTAGCCGCGCCGCCGGTGCCCGCACTTACTGTCACAGCCGCCTGCGTGGTCCGCCGGGAGTTCAGTGTTGCATCCGAATTAACATTCAAGCTGTCAAACAGGATAAAAAAGCCCGTCCCGCTGGGGAATGCTTCCCAATGGCCATGTCCCGGCGTGCCGTAGGTGGTAATGGTCCCCGCGTTTATCGATCCGGGTGCGGCCTCGGCGCCGTCCGTTTCTTGGAGCGTGCCGTCCGCGCTGAAGGTTGCCAGTCCCGGAATGTTAGGCAGCACATTGGGACTGGTCGGCTCAAAAACCAGGTTCCACACGCCAGTTAGAGTCGGGGTTGCCGCGGATAATGACTTAGGCTGAGCACAGATCACTGCCAGCCCGAAAATGAACGATGCGATTAGCGTTTTCTTGGACAAGAAATGTTCCCTCCGCTGCAATTGTAGGGTGTTAACCTATTGCGATGCGGTGCTGTTTAGTCCTTACCTTCCAACTCATCGTGCGAAACAGTAATCTCCACAGGTATTAACCGTGAAGTTCTGGACCTGCCGGCTTAGCACGCCGGATGTTTTCGCCGGAGTATCGTCCCACGGCGGGCCGCGGTGTCTGGCAACAGAACGCACCAAAACCGTTCCCGTTAGTAACGGTACCGCGCAGATTCTTCGCAAGTCCACCTCCCGCACGTTATAACGTCGGGGGGATAAACCGATGGCCAAACGAGGACGGGTCTTTGCCGCCTTCGTGCTGCTTTCGCTCACCTGCTCTGCTTGGGCTGGAACCACCGCTACCGAGGTCGTCTTACACAATTTCGGGGGCTCTCCCCCGCGCGGCGCCGGCAACCTCTACGGAACCACCTCCGAGGGCGGCGTTAACGAAGGCGGCGGCGGATTCGGATACCGCGGCGGCATACTTTTTAAGATCAAAATGGACTGAGTTTCCAACCGGGCGAGTTACGCGCAGCCGAGGTCCGGATGGACATCACCAGCGGCGAATTCGGCCAGGTGTGCGCGCGTTCACCGCCGGCGCGTAAATCGCTGTGGGCTCCGCCTGGAAAGCCGCCAAAGGAGAGCCACGAAAGAGCCGCTCGAACTCCTCACGAGGCGTCCCCTGTTTTTTCCTCCTGAGGCCCCGGCGAATGACCTGTAATTGTTCATCAGTCAAGATTGGGCGCTTGTTCGGATCGTTATGTTGTTGCACGCTTGGTTAGTTCCCTATCGCTAAGTGTTGGCATTGTCTCAGTTACAGCTAAGCCGCCGCTGACCTCACGACGCATCGGCGGTGGCGGCGCGGGCGTATTCGACTGGTGTTCGATCGATGCTCCGATTGGGCAGCTTTTCCGCCATGGCTTGCCGTTCGAGTGCCCACCGGAATCGCTGCATCGCAGCACGCACCTCTTCGGCGCGCAACGTGCGCGAGTCATGCTCGTCATAGCAGGCTCGCAGGAGTCCGACGATGTCGTCCAGCTTTTCTGTAATCGTTTTCGTGGATTGGTCCAGTTCATCGCCCTGCTCGGCGGACATCGGATAATGTTTCATCTCTGCGAGACTCCCAATTGATTACCAAAACGTTTGCGTATACGTCTGAATCGGTCAGTGGCGTGTTAATGACCGGCGCCGATCTCGGCCTCTAAGCCTCGGCAAATGCCGGATACCAAGTCGTGTTGCACGTTTGTTGCCTAAGACAAAAACGCCGGCAAACTGCTTGCGCGCAAGCCGCGCGCGCTTTCGCTTCCGACGAAATTCAGCTCAACTGGCCATCGGGTTTCATGCTCTGCACACTTTCGCGCCGCCCCGGCTTGGGAATGGACAACTCTTGCACACCTCGGCGTCGTCAGATTGGCTGGAAGAGGGCATCCAACGGCCCGCGCCAACGCGACGCGGCACGTGCTCACGATGGCCACGTCGCGCGGCTTCTTCGTCGCGGGACGGCAGTCTCAAGCCTGCGCGGGCCCGATCCTAATCCGTCCGCAACGCCTCCACCGGATTTATAGTGGACGCGCGGTAGGCCGGCACATAACTCGCGGCGGCAGCCACCGCCACAAGTCCCGCCGCCACGCTAACGTATGTGATCGGATCGACCGGGCTGACCGCAAAAAGAAACGATGCCATGATCCGCGTCAGAGCCGTTGCCGCCAGGACGCCGATTGCCACGCCGCCGGCCGCCAGCCACACGCCTTGGCGGACGACCATCGCCCTAAGTGAAGTTTCCCGGGCACCCAGCGCGATGCGAATGCCGATCTCCCGGGTGCGCTGCGAGACCGAATAGGAAATGACGCCGTAGATTCCCACAACGCCCAGCAGCAGCGCCATGCCGCCGGCGATTGCGAGCATCACCAGTGTGAAGGAACTGCGCGCCATCGATCCGCGATAGACTTCTGCCATGGTGCGCACGCTCTCAAGCGGCAGGTCGGGATCCACCGACCAAACCGCCTGGCGGACTTCTTTGATCAGACTGTCGGAACCTGCGCGGCTGCACCGAATGGCGAACACCGCACGCCGCTGTACAAAAATATCGTTGCCCCAGAATTTAGGCATCACCATGGGCCAATATACGGTGGTTGGCGCCTTCTGATCCGCGCCGTCGGAATGCACATCCTGCACCACGCCGACAATTTCGCGCCAGGAATCGTTCATGCCTTCGCGGAGGCGCTTGCCCAGCGCGCCAGCCGGACTGCGCCACAGCTCGCGCGCCATGTTTTCCGAGACGATGGTGACGTTTCTGTGATCGTAAGTATCGGTCCAAGTGAAATCGCGGCCCGCGATGAGCCGTGTTTGCATGGTTTGGAAGAAGCCCGGCGTGACGAACTTGAATCGCCGTAGCGGCGGAAGCTGACCCTCTTTGTAATCTTTGTCCTCCGCGTATAGCAGGTCCGTGCTATTGTTGCCATCGGTGGGTACGGAGTTGGCGAACGCCACTGCGCTCACTCCCGGGACATCGGAAATCTTGCGTTGAATCTCCTGGAAAGTCCGGATGACCTGCTCCGGTTCTTTGATGTGCGCTTCGGGAATGAAAACGGCCAGGGTTTGCAGTTCTTCGGGGTGTGTGAATCCGGGCTGTACCTCCCTCAGCGCTTGAAACGTCCGGATCATGAGGCCGGAACCGATTAGCAACACCACGGCCAGCGCCATCTGCAACACCACCAGCGTGTTCCGCGCGCGATGCGCCTCCCGGCTCTGGCTGAGCGACCGTCCCCCTGCGCGCAAGGTCCCCGTTATGCTGGCGCCGGCATATTTGATCGCGGGCATGATCCCGAAAAGCAGGCCGGCTACCAGGGAGATGACCAGCGTGAACAGCAGGACCAGCGGATCGATGGTGATATTCTCGATCCGGGGCAAAGAAGCTGGCGCGATCACCACCAACAGCCGCAAGGCGGCGTATGCCAGACCGAGCCCGGCAACACCGCCGGCCAACCCGAGGAACACGCTCTCCATCAGGAATTCGCGGCCGATCCGTGCGGAACCGGCGCCCAGAGCCGCGCGAATGGCTAGCTCATGCTGTCGTCCTTCGGCCCGCACCAGCAGCAGGTTTGCCACGTTTGCGCAGGCGATCAACAGGACCACGCCGATGGACCCCATCAGCACCCATAGGACCTTGCCCAGGTCGCCGACTACGTCGTGCTTCAGCGGTCGCACATTCGGAAAGATCCGCACCGACTCGAAGATCTTCGCGCTGAAGCCGGGCGGCGGCGCGAACTGGGTATTCACCATCGGGATCATCCGCGCGAGGTCTGCGTTCGCTTGCGCCAGGCTGACCCCGCGTTTCAATCGCGCCAGGGCCCGGTA
>Ga0187855_10000957_pt1 | contig 23945 bp, 14 predicted proteins | sample June2016WEW_8_10_2_FD_132969 | JGI IMG/M metagenome (GOLD analysis project Ga0187855, IMG submission 132969) | Peatland microbial communities from SPRUCE experiment site at the Marcell Experimental Forest, Minnesota, USA - June2016WEW_8_10 | ecosystem: Environmental > Terrestrial > Soil >...
CTCCGGCTTGTTCCGCCGTGACCGCCAGTACTTCGACTACAACCTGCTGGGCAATCCGAACCTTCCGCCTGGCCAGTCGATTCCAATCGGGCCGCCCGCGACGCCAACGGGTTCCTACGCGTGGCCGCAGGTTGCGCAGTCGCCGTTTCTGAACAACTCGGTGCGCCGCATGACGGACACAAACCTCACACTGCTTCCGCTGTCGAAGGTGACCTTCCGAGTCGGCTACTCGCAGAACGTCTTCCAGGGTCCGAGCCTGACGCCCAGCGGTTATCAGGCTGCCGGCGCCTACGACCTGCTGCTCCAGGAGTATCAGCGCAACAGCACGGATGACTGGACGGGATCGGTCGAGTGGAAGCCCGTATCGCGGACCCGGTTGACCTATGAAGAGCAGATCACTCACTACAAGGGCGATTCCACTTTCAGCATGGCGCCCCAGTATTTCAACCTGCAGGAAGCGAACGGATTGAGGGTCGCAGTGCTCCAGAGCTACGACAATCCGATCAACAGGCCGGTCGGCATCACCTGCAACGCCGGCGTTGGACCAGCCCCCATTTCCCCGGCCCAGACTCCGAACGGTCTGCCCATCGTCGATCCGGCGTGTAATGTGGTTACCAGCTATTCACGTTCCCAGCCAACCCGCGAAATCTTTCCTACCGAAATCTTCCGGTTCCAAAGCTCCAGCATCAAGAACGTTACGATGAACGGCAACGTTCGCTACACCAGGGCGAACACGAGCCTGGCGAACTACTACGACGACTTCCAGGGTCTGGCGGGAACGACCCGCGAAGCCACGTATGCCGGCAACGCCAGCGCCAAGCGGGAAGCGATCGCTAGCGACTACGGCGTCACTTGGCAGGCGCTGAAAAAGCTCAGTATCTCCGAGCAGATCGACTACTCGAATGTGCACCAGCCGGGAGTTGCCAACATGACGAGTCTAACCACCGTGACTGCCGCAACCCCGAACATCAATAGCACGGCGTTAACCACCACGGTTTTCAACACTCCGATCAACCCGATCACGGGCAATCCAACTTCTACGTTTGAAGGCAGTCCGAGCGTCGCCACTCCGCTGTTTGATTTCTTCGGCCAGAAGTTCATCACGAACAACCTCACGGCGGCTTACGATCTTACGGATCACACCGTGTTCACGCTCACTTATCACCACCAGGAGCACAACATCGGCGAAGGTGCCGCGAACACCACGGGATACCTGTCTGGCATCTCCAACTACACCATCAAAGAGAACGGCGGAACCTTCGGCGTCGCTCTGCAGCCGGCGAGCAACTGGAACATCAACGGTTCGGTCGAACTTCTGTACGCCGACAATGTCCTCACCCCGGTCGCACCCCGCGAGCTTCAGCATTACAGAATTCACACCAAATACCGGCCCAAGACCTGGGCGACGTTCTCCGGTGCGTACAATGACCTCGAGCGCCACAACAATACGAACAATACAGGCACAGCGTCCGTTGATGGCCCGCTCCAGCACGTCGATCATAGCCGCACGCTGAGTTTGAACGCCGACTTGATGCCGAACGAGCACTACGGGTTCGACATCGGCTATGCCTACAGCGACGTGTACACGGCGACCAACATCTGCTTCCTGGGCACGGCCGCAAGCTCCACCATACCGGGCGCCGCGACGCCCTCCGGCACGGCTTGCCCGTCTCCGCTTCCCCGCGGGGGATCGGGGCCTTATACTTTTGGTCCCGTTAAGGACTTCATGAACGCTCCAACCCAGTACGCGTCGGTGGCCTTGGCTCTTTCGCCGATCGAGAAGTTCCACGCCAACATCGGCTACCGAATAAGCTCGGTCAACGGCAGCCGCTTTTTCAACGATCCACGCGATGTGAACGGATCGCTGGTCTCTAACTACCAGACGCCTTTTGTGAACCTCTCCTATGCGATGAGAAAGAATCTGATCTGGAAGGCCGAGTATAACTACTTCGGCTACGGCGAGGGTGGTCCTTCGGGAGCACAGTATTGCAATCCCTCCAACACGCTCCCGACGCCGGGTAACCCGGCTCCGGTCGTGCCCTGTAGCACGCTGCCAAATACTGCGATGAGCGGTCCGGCCTACGGGTTCACCGCTCCTCGGGCCTTCCATGCAAACAACGTAACCGCTGGAGTGCATTACGAGTTCTAAAGACATCCGTTATGCCGAATTCGCACTCCGCTACGCTTTCTGAAATGGGACATGCTAAACGACCTCACATGGAATCCGCTGGCAGCCCACGCAAGAGTCCTCGACGCTCTCGGCACTCTCGGCACAATCGATGAACGCATGGCGCGAGTCGGCGTCAGCCGCCGCGCCTTCCTGCAGTTCTGCTCTTCCCTGATGATTGCGGCGCCATTCGGCCTCGCGATCACCGACAAGAAAACTCCGGAAGACGTAGCCGCGGGACTGGGAAGAGTGATTCGCCCGCCCGTAATCTGGCTGGCCTTTCAGGACTGCACGGGCTGCACCGAGACGCTTCTCCGCACTTCGCACCCGGACCTCGGCGATTTGATCCTGAACGTCATCTCGCTCGAATACCACGAGACGTTAATGGCAGGCTCGGGCATGCAGGCCCAACAGGCTCTATCCGAGGCCGTGGAGAGGTATTCCGGCAAATACATCTGCGTGATCGAGGGCTCGATTCCCACCCGGGATAAGGGCGTCTACATGAAGCTGGCGGGGCGTCCGGCCATGGATGTCCTTGCTGAGGTCGGTGGCCAAGCGGCGGCGGTCATCGCGATCGGATCGTGCGCCTCCTGGGGAGGCATTCCGTCTGCCGATCCCGATCCCACTGGCGCGGTTGGCGTCGCTGACCTTTTGCCCAACAAGACGATCATCAACCTTCCTGGCTGCCCGCCGAATCCGTACACGCTGCTCGGGGTGGTGCTGCAGTATGCCGATTCCGGCACGCTACCGGAAATGGACGCGGAAAAGCGGCCAAAGTTCGCCTATGACCGCGACATTCACGAACACTGTCCGCGTCGGGCGCACTTCGATGCCGGCCATTTTGTGAAGCAATACGGCGACGAAGGACATCGCGAAGGCTGGTGTCTCTACGAGATGGGTTGCAAGGGGCCAGACACTCACGCCGGATGCTCGACCCGGCACTTCAACGAGATTCCTGACGTGTGGCCGATCGGCATCGGCGCTCCTTGTATTGGCTGCACGGAGAAAAGCATTGCCTTCCGCGTGCCGATGTTCAAGGTGGTGCAAATTCACACGCTGGCGGCGCCTCCATCGACCTACGCGCCCATCAACGCGCCGCAGGGCATCATCAGCCCCCTGGCAACCGGTGTGGTCGGACTTGCCGCGGGAGCGCTCGCTGGAGCGGGCTATATTGCCTCGCGCAAGTTCTCCACTGTGAAGGATGACGAGAGCACGCCCGGCTCCAGCATCACCGCCGGCAAGGGACAGCCCGGAGGCGAATCGCAGTCCGATCGACGATCCGACACGGGCCCGGATTCCGGTCCAGGTCCAGGTTCAAAGAACCAGCCATGAGAGCCGCCGGCGCCATCGTTTTGCTGTTCTTCCTGCTCGATAGCCCGCTCTGGCCGCTCCCCAAGAAAGTGACGCAGGCTACCTCGCCCGAACCCGCCTGCATGGAATGTCACAAGCCGAGCAGCACCACCATCGATCCAGCGGCGTTTGCCAAATCGGTGCACGGTGGTTTGGATTGCACCGTCTGCCACACCGATGGGGTCAGCAAGTTTCCTCACGCAAGCAATCCCGCCGCCATGCCCGACTGTATCGCTTGTCACAGCGGACAGACGTTTCCGGGCATCGACTTTGACAAGATCGCATTGGGGGTCAAGGCGAGCGTGCACGCCACCATGGTCGACCCGGCATTTCGCTGCGAGAATTGCCACTCGCCCCATAACTTCATCCCCGCCAGCCAGATGACGAATGCGGCGCAAGCGATTCTGGTGTTCAATCAGCCCTGCTTGGGCTGCCACGCTGCCGGAGACACTGCCGCCGCGCGACAAACCGCTTTCAATGCGCTGGCGGAAAAGCATCGTCTGTTTCCCCATTGGGAGTTACACATTCAGCGCAACGCTTGCGTCGAATGCCACACTCCGCGCGGCCAACAGGGTTTGCATCTCATTCTTCCCAAGGCTCAGGCCCTTCGGAATTGCGCCACCTGCCACGCCCAGAACTCGCTCATGGTGACCAAGCTCTATACCCATCTCGCCCTGAAAGAACGTGCGGAAAACGGATGGGTGAATGCCATGCTATTCAACAACGCCTACCTGACGGGTGCGACCCGGAATCAGTGGCTGGATTGGGGAACTTTTGCGATCGCGGGCCTGGTCCTGCTTCTGCTGGCGGCTCATGGCGCAGGCCGGTGGTTGTTTGCCCACTTCAGGAGCAAAGCATGAAACGCAAGTCCGGTTATCCGCTTTGGCTGCGCTGCTGGCATTGGGGCAACGCTTTGCTCTTTGTGATCTTGCTGATTACGGGAATCAGCATGCATTACTCCGAGCCGGGCGCGCCGCCGTTTGGCTTCCGGGCTGATGTCCTGATTCACAATGCCTCGGGAATCCTGCTGACACTGTTTTACGGGCTGTTCCTGTTCGGAAATTTCGTCCTCGGGAATGGCCGCTACTACAAGGTTGTGGCCGGCGATATCGAACCGGGATTGATCCGGCAAGCCCGCTACTACTTGTGGGGCATATTCGTCGGAGAGCCACATCCTTACCCGCACAGCGACGAGCGCAAGTTCAACCCGCTCCAGAAACTCTTTTATCTGGTGGTGATGTTCCTGCTTTTTCCAGTACTGGCAGTGACGGGCTGGGCGCTGCTCTTCCCGGAACGCTTGCCGGCGGACATGCTGGGCGTGCCCGGAATCGGCTTGTGGGCCCTGGTCCATACTTACACCGGCTTTTGTCTCTCCCTCTTCATGGTCGTTCACATGTATCTCGGCACCACGGGAGCGACGCTGGGCGAGCTTTTTAGTTTTATGTGGTTTGGCGAACCGAATCATTCGCAAACCGCGTCACCGACGCGAGCGCCGGACTTGGCAGGTCGGGCCTCGGCGGACAACCAAGCAGAGGCTGTCTCGAAGGAACACGTATGAGCCCCGCGATCATTCCCCATCAGATCAGCCGCCGCCAGGCTCTGCTGGGAATCGTCGGCCTCGGCGGAACGATCACAGGCTTGGCCGTGCCCGCTGTGGGAAGTGAGCACCCTGAGCATCCGGTGGCCGCTCCCGATGCCGTGTCCATGCTCTATGACAACACCATCTGCACCGGGTGCAAGGCCTGTATGCCCGCATGTAACGAGGCCAACGGCCTTCCGCCCGACACCTTGCAGACGGGCGGCCTGTGGGACATGCCGGCCGATCTCAACTCAAAAACCAAGAACATCATCAAGCTTTATAAGGAGCCGGAAGGGCCCGGCTTCGCCTACGTCAAGCGTCAATGCATGCATTGCCTGGACCCTGCCTGCGTGACCGGTTGCCCTTTCGGGTCATTGAAGAAGAGCGACTTTGGCGCCGTCACCTGGAACAGTTCGCTGTGCATCGGCTGCCGCTACTGCGAGGTGGCCTGCCCGTTCGATGTGCCCAAGTTCGAGTGGGACAAATGGAATCCCAAGATCGTCAAGTGTGAGTTCTGCTACGACCGCTTGCAGAAAAACGAGCAACCCGCCTGCACCGCAGTGTGTCCCACGGGCGCGGTCATCTTTGGCAAGCGTACCGATCTGTTGGCCAAAGGCAAAGAACGCGTCGCCGCCGCGCCCGGCAAGTACTTCGAAAATCGCGTCTACGGCGAGCACGAGGCGGGAGGAACGCAGGTCCTCTATCTTTCCAATGTAGCCTTCTCCAAAATCGGACTGCCTACGCTGGGTTCGACCTCGCTCGGTCACTACGCCACCAAGGTGACGGCGGTGATTTACAAGTGGCTCTCTGGGCCGATTCTGGTGGCCGGCCTGCTCGGCGTGGTGATCAAGAAGAACTGGAATCGCCATGAGGCGGAGAGCGCTGCCCACGAGAAAGAAACGGGGCTTCGCGAACAGCTATGAGCAACGCAATATGAGCAGCCCAATCACAACCAGCCAGGTCAGCCGAGCGCAAGCCCGCCCAGTTCAAGTCGGCACCAGGGATGCAGCCGGCTCCACGCTGATCAACCACTGGCAACGCGGCGTCCCGGTCTATCGCGAGCCGGTGGTTACGCCGTTACTCATTTTCTTTGGCGCGCTGGCCGCGCTGGGCCTGGTACTGGCCGCGATGCGCTTCTTCTCTCCGCTTGGCCCCTTCTCCGGAATGAACGATGCCTACGCCTGGGGAATCTGGAAGACCTTCAACGTCATGACCCTGACCGCGCTGGGCTCGGCCCCGCTCGCGGTGGGCATGGCGGCATGGGTCTTCAACCGGCGGAAGCTGCACGTGGTCATGCGAACCGCTCTGGTATCGGGCTTTCTTTTTTACGCGACTGGCCTCTTCGCTCTCGGCTTCGATGTGGGCCGCCCATGGAATTTCTATAGCTTCCTGCTGCCCTGGCGCTGGAATGCCGAATCGGCGATGCTTGAGATTTCGATATGCATGCCACTGTACTGCGCCGTCTTTCTGCTTTTTGAGAATCTTCCCCTGGTCCTCGAGCGGTACTACTACACTGGCACGGACCAGACCCGAGCGGTTCTGCGCGGCATCGGTCCATTTCTGCGCAAGATTTATCCATTCGTGATCGTCGGAGCCTACGTGCTGCCCCTGATGCACCAGTCCTCTTTGGGAGGCCTGCTGCTCTTGGCGGGGAACAAAATCAATCCTCTCTGGCAGACTCCATTTCTGCCGCTGCTCTACCTGCTGGCTGCGGGTTTGTGCGGCCTGGGCTTCGTGATTTTTCTGCTGCTCGTCGCCGGACTTCGCTACTCGCGGCCGCTCGACCTCGACGTGCTGGGAGAGTTGGGCAACCTGTTGTCGTGCGCATGTTTTCTTTTTCTCGCGGTTCGCGCCGGGGATCTGCTCTGGCGAGGCCAGGTCCATGCCGCCTTCGCATTCGACAAAATGAGCATTCTCTTCCTGGTCGAAACCGCACTCATCCTGATTCCAGCCTTTGTGCTCCGGATAAAAACTGCGCGCGAGACCCCGCGAACTATGTTAAAGATGGCCACGCTCGCGTGTTTGGGTGGAATGTTCTACCGCTTTATTCCCACCACCATCGCATTTATCCCCGCACATCGCGCTCGATATTTTCCTGCTCTGCCGGAAGTGCTGATGGCGATTGGCTACATTTCGCTCGGCATCGTGGGCTTCCTTCTTGCGGTCAAGTATTTCGCCGTATTGCCCGGAGACATCAAGGACTGGAATCACATGTTCAGAAGCGCGCCCTGGCGCCGGCCAACGGCCCAGCCCGGTCAAAACGTTAAATCCAACCCGCCCGAAGGAGAACAAGCATGGCCCGCATCTCTATCGACCCGATAACCCGCATCGAAGGTCACTTGCGCATCGACGTCGAAGTTGACGGCGGCAAGGTGCAGAAGGCATGGGCGAGTTGCACCATGTGGCGCGGACTGGAAACCATTCTCCGCGGACGCGACGCCCGCGAAGGTTGGGTATTTGCCCAGCGTTTCTGCGGAGTCTGCACCACGGTCCATGCCATTGCTTCGGTGCGCGCGGTGGAAGATGCGCTTCAACTCGAGATTCCGGCGAACGCCCAGTACATCCGCAACCTGATCCTCATCGCACACGCCTTGCACGACCACATCGTCCACTTCTATCAGCTGTCCGCTCTCGATTGGGTGGATATCACGACCATTCCGAAGGCCGATCCGGCGCGCGCAGCCTCGATTGCGGAGGGTTACAGCACTTGGCCGGGAAATTCACGCCGCGAACTGGAGGCAGTGCAGAACAAAGTCAAAGGCTTGATCGGAAGCGGCCAACTGGGGATTTTCGCTCACGGTTATTGGGGTCATCCGGCGATGCGCCTGAGCCCGGAGCTGAACCTGATTCTGTTTGCTCATTACTTGCAGGCCCTGGAATTCCAGCGCAAATCCTGTCAGGTGGTTGGAATTCTCGGTGGAAAAACGCCGCACATCCAGAACCTCGCAGTCGGCGGCGTAATGAACGCAATCAACCTGAACAGTCTCGCCACCTTTAATATGGACCGCCTCGGGATGTTGCAATCTCTGCTCCAGGACTTGATCCCGTTTGTGCAACAGGCCTTTTTTGTGGATACCTGTCTGCTCGCCGCTTCCTATCCCGAGTGGTTCCGTTATGGACGCGGCGTCGCGAATTATCTTGCCGTCCCTGACCTTCCCACGGATGCCAAAGCCACGCAATTTGATTTGCCGGGCGGCCTCATCATGAACGGCAATCTCGCGTCCGTCCAACCGATTACCAACTGGCGCGATGAACCCTTTCGCGCCGCGGTCGCTGAGGACGTGACCCACGCCTGGTACCGCGGCGAAGGTGCACAGACCCCGTGGAAAGGTGAGACCGATCCCAACTACACCGACTTCCACGAAGATGGAAAGTACACCTGGGTAAAAGCGCCGCGCTACAACGGTTCTCCGATCCAAGTCGGTCCGCTGGCGAATGTGCTGGTCGGCTACGCCTCCGGCCATCCCCTCACACGCAAATGGACGGACACCGCTTTCAAGACAATTTCCTCCGTGCACGGTTTCAAGATGACGCCGGACGATCTGCAATCGACCATGGGGCGTTATCTCGCCCGCGGAATCCGTTCCGCCATGCTCTCCGACCTCGCGTTGCAGCACTGGCAATTGCTCACCGATAACATTCTTAAGGGTGACGACACCACTTACAACCCGCCGCAATTCCCTTCGCATGAGTGTGAAGGCGTCGGTATGCACGAAGCTCCGCGCGGCGCGCTTTCTCACTGGGTAATCATCGACAAAGGGGCTTTTTCCAATTACCAAGCCGTCGTGCCGACCACCTGGAATGCCAGTCCGCGTGACGAGAAAGGCGTTCCCGGACCCTATGAGACTTCGCTCATTGCGAATCCAGTGGTGGACCCGCAGAAACCGCTGGAAGTGCTCCGTACCGTACACTCCTTCGATCCGTGCATGGCATGCGCGTGTCACACGCTCGATGCGAGCGGCCGCGAGATCGCGCGGGTGAAAGTGTTATGAGTACAAGTTTTGCTGATACAACCGCGGGGCAGCCCCTTCGTCGAATTGCCGTGCTTGGGCTTGGTAACGTTCTTCTCGGCGATGACGGTTTCGGCCCAATGGCGGTCGAGATGTTCCGTTCCCTCTACGAGTGCGATTCGAATGTTGAAATTCTCGATCTCGGCACGCCTGGACTGGATCTCGCGCCGTACTTGTACGATGCGGATCTGGTTGTGATTGCGGATGCTGTTCATCCCCGTGAAGAAGAAACGCCGGGAACGCTGTGCGTCTATTGCGACGACGATCTTGGATTGTCTGAGGCTGGATCGTCTCAGGCTCGATCGTCTCCGGCTCAGCTTCGTCTGACATCGCATGACCCCGGAATTCTGGAGTCTCTGGCGCAGTTGAGACTGGCTGGTCACGCTCCGTCCGAAGTAATTGTCGTCGGAGTCGTTCCCGAGTCCTGCGGCCTCGGCAAAGGCATCAGTCTCTCCGTGCTGAACACTTGTTTGGTTGCGGTCGATACCATCGCTCGATTGCTTCTGGAGCACTCGATCGATTGCCGCCGGCGGCGCGATCCGATCCAGAGGACTCTTTGGTGGTTGTCCGGTTCGGCCTGAGGGGTAGCGGCTACTGCACTGAAAATTTATAAGTCGTTGCGGTTCCGTAGACCCCACCCGGCCGCAAGATCACCGAAGGAAAGTCGGGATGATTGACGGAATCCGGAAAATGCTGGGTTTCGAGACAAAATCCAGCGTGTTTCCCGTAAGCCACACCGCCCTTGCCCGTCAGCGTTCCATCCAGAAAGTTGGCCGAGTAGAACTGCACTCCGGGCTCGGTGGTCCAAACCTCCATCTGACGGCCGGAGCGTGGATCCGAAACTCGGGCGGCCAACTTGAATTCTCCCGCTTTGTTGCTCAGCACGTAGTTGTGGTCGTACCCGCCAGGATTTCCTTTCATCTCCGCGATGCGGGCTCCGATCGCAGTGGGCTTGGTGAAGTCCAGCGGCGTTCCCTTCACCGGCAGGATTTCGCCCGTGGGAATCAGCGTCGCATCCACCGGAGTGTACCTCTCCGCCGGCAGATAGAGGATTTCGTCGAGGATGTCCTTTCCTCCCCCAAGGTTGAAATAGCTGTGGTTGGTGAGGTTGATCGGAGTGGCCTTGTCCGTTTTGGCGCTGTATTCCAGCTGCAATTCGTCATCGTCGGTCAGCCGGTACACAACCGTGACCGAGAGCTTCCCCGGAAACCCTCCATCGCCATCCGGACTGACGCAGCTAAAACGCACCGCGGCCGCATGTGGTTCGTGCAGAGGCTCCGCCTTCCAGACCATGTGGCTCAGACCTTTCGGTCCGCTGTGCAGGCTGTTGGGCGGATTGTTAATTTCCAGCGAGTACTCTCTGCCATCCAGCGTGAACTTGCCTTTTGCAATCCGGTTCGCGACTCTGCCTACCGTGGCGCCGAAGTAGGGATGATTCTCCACATAGCCCGGCAGTTTGTCGAAACCCAGGACAACATCGCCGAGCTTCCCGTTTCGATCGGGAATCCATAACTCGGTCAAGGTCGCGCCATAGGTAATCACCTTGGCGGTTGCGCCTCTGGCGTTCTTGAGGGTGAGCATGTCCACCGTTGTCCCGTCCTCCAGGCTTCCAAACCGGCTCGTCTCCACCGTGGCTTCCGCGTGAGCTTCCGTGTGCTTCTGCGCCCAAACCGGGCTGGAAGCCATACAGATCACGATCATCCAAAAGAGGCTGCAAATTCCGGAACGGCGATTGCGAATGTCGGTCATGAATCGTGAGTGTACAGCAAAGCGACACATTGGCATAAATCGATCCTGAGGAGAAAGCGGTCTCCAGAAACCTTCTAGTGGAACCCGACAGCCGCCATTGCAGCCACGGCTTCAGGGTTTTTCATGAACGTGCTCCACACAAGGCCGGTACGCTGATTCTCGGCCATCAGCATGGTGATGCCCAAATCAATCCCGATCACGTCCGCGTCATACCAACCGGTGAGAGGGTTAAACGCGTCCACAAAGCCGTACCTCTGCCAAGCATTTGGGAACTCGCTCTGGATATTGCGCAGCGCCGCAATGCAGTCGGTAGACAAGAACGGCAAGGATCCGCCGGCGGCACAGGGGACGATGGACCCGTCAATGGGACCGATCGAAGGCGGGCCGCCCCATGCCACATAGCCGTTCACCGAGTCCGACGCCGTGATCCCCCAGAGGTTGGCCGAATAATCGGAAAACTGACCGGCCAGCGACAAACAGAACAGCTTGTGGGCTTGCGTGGCCGTGATCGAATTGTCGAAGTAGTTGGCATAGGCGTCCTGCACGTTGCGAAAGTCGAACCAGGCATGCGAGTACTGATGAATAAACAGCGGCGCGCTCAAATTCGTAATGTAGGTCAGGCCCTGGTAAGTCAGGGTCGGACGCGCGAATGCCTGCCATGCGCTCGCCGGGATCGGGTTCACCGTCGCGCCGATCGCCAGCAGATACAGCATCATCATCTCCGCATAAGTGTCCCAGCGCGTAGTCAGGAATCCATCTTCCGGTGTCCAGCCCATGGAGAATGTACGACCGCCGTTGAGCATCCACGGCCAGTTGAACTGCTGATAGAGTTGGGTCGCCATTTCGATGATCTGCGGGTCCTGAAAATGTTGCCGGCAGGTCAGGATTCCGCACAGCAGGATTGCGCTATCGATCGACGAAACCTCGGAGTCGTATGCCCGCTGCCCGGTATTCATATCCACGAAGTGGTAGAAGAAACCGTTCTGATTCGGCATCTGGTTAAGAAGAAAACTCAAGGTGGCCTGGACCCGCGCTACGATCGTGGCACTGGCCATGTAACCGCGCTGGTCGCCGATACACAGAGCGGTGAGTCCGAAGCCGGTGGACGAAATACTTGAGACCGTGCTCGTATCGTTTCCCCCCGCCAAGGCACGGTCCTTGACTTGTCCCGTAGTCGAACTGGCCTGCTCCCAGAAGAAGAGGAAGATGGCCCGCTCGATTTCATCCAGAAACTGGTCGTCGGTCAGCGGAGGCGTCACAACACCACCGCCGCCGTTCGATCCTCCGCAGGACGTGCTCATCATCGCCACGTTCAGCGCGGGCAATGCAAGCAAGGTACGACCCGCACGGGCAAGCCATTCCCGGCGGCTTAGACTCCCAGTTGGCGTGTGGTAAGTCACGAAAATGTCCCCTGAAACACACCGCAAAATCAAGAACAAGACCATCTTGCTGTAAATTGTCTGCTGCCGCTTCTACTGGCCGGAACAGAAATTCTGGCATATGGCGTGCGCCACATACCCTGCCGCCGTGGCGAAAGCACGACCGGCCGAATCCATCACCGCGGAGGTGGGATCCACGCCTTCCGAGACAATTCCGCCGTCCCAAGCGCTGGTGCGGAGAACTTTCAGCGCCTGTTCCCGTCCCCGCATAAGCGACAACTGATCCGCCATTACCCACGACGTAGTGAACGGCAGCCGGTAACTGCCCGGCAGACCGTAGGGCTGATCCGAATACGAGTACTTGTAGTTCTTCGAATGCAGCCATTCATAGGTGCGAACGAACACAGGATCGTTCTCGGAAATGAAACCGAGAGCGGGAAGTTTCATCAGCGAGCCCGGAGGCACATCCGCGAACAGCGGATTCTTGCCGTCGGTGGCGCAGACAAAGATCGGCCCCATAGCCCCGGGAGCCTGGTCGGAGATGCTGCTTTTCATGATCGCGGCTCGCAGAGCTGCGGCGCGTTGTGTCAAGTCGCGGGCGCTCGGGGTGTCCTTCAAACGATCGAAGAGCGTGGCCAGATCAAGCAATGCCCTCCAGCTCAAGACATTGTCGTAAGTCAGGAATGGCCGCTTTTGGTATTCGTCCTGCGAGTCCTGGAGCGTGATATAGAGGCCCGATGCCGGATCGAAGCTGTCGAACAGGCGGTCGCGGAGCGTTCCAATCGCCGCCCGATGCGATGCCAGAAAAGCGTCGTCGTTGGTCCGTTTGATGTATTCTGCCGCGGCAATAATCGGAGCCACTACCTCATCCAGCTCCAGTCCGTCCTCCAGCACCACGCCATCGATGAACCGGCTGTGGACGCCCGTATTTCGCAGTTGTATGGTCAACGCGTACTCCAGCGCATCCCGCGCCAAAGACGGGTCGATATCCAGCAGTCCCGGAAAGCTCCACAGCATCGCATCTCGGTCCCAATACGCGGCGGAAACGTAGTAGCGCGGACTGCGCGACGTGACCCCGACCACCTGTTCCGTGTCGATGGTCTTTCCCCAGGCGTACAGCGCCGTGAAAAGGAAATTGCGATTCATCAGCACATCCAGATCGGGTTGACCGGTTGTGCGCGTGCGGCGCTTACACCAAGCCGCCGCCTGATCGATCATGAAGCTGGCTCCGTTGCGATCGATCAGTTCCCGGAGAGCCTTGGCGGAGTGGGCCGCGCTGAATTCCTCGATACCGGCGCCCAACACAAAATTTGCCTCCGCCGTTTCGCCGGCCGCCAACGTTACGGCACGTTGTGCGTCGAGTGCAGGAGATAGCGACTGCGGGGGCACGCTGGTATACCCCACGGAGCCCTCGTGAATCAACGACCATGCAAATTGCGTGTCATTGGTGACGAAAGGGAAAACTTCAGCCGAGTCCACCCACGGAGCCGGTGTTACAGACCGCTCTCCCCGCAGCGCGACCGGCAAGTAAGTGACTCGGTCGAGTGCTCCCCATGAGGCTTTCATGCCCAAAGTGATCGGCGCCGCCTCGGCCCGGCGGTTCGTGAGCGTCATGTGGATAAAGGCTCCGCGCGATCCGGGAGGAACACAGTAAGTGATCGTGGCGTCGAGTCCATCCATCGCAAGGTGGGCCACCGGAATCCAATACTCGATCAACTCCCAGGTAGGGTTGCGAAATTGGAGTGGCTTGCCGTCAACCATAAAATACGGCTGCAGCGCGGGAGTACCGCTTTCTCCTCGCACTTCGAGCAGGCCACGATCCCGCATCGAGAGCACGTTGAAGCTCACGATCGCCCCGTCCGATGCCCGTATCTCCGGCAGAGCAATCCACTCGTTGCCGGTGGGCAACACGTCATTCGCTCCGAGAGCAAGCGGTATGTGTCGAGGAGCGTCGGCGGCAAGAAGCACTTGAGCCGGCACGCAGAAAATGACGAGAGCTAGAAGAATGAAATAAATCGCGCGAGCCGGACGAAAAAAAGTAAGCCGAAAACGGCATCGTGTAAGCATCGAGTTTAACGAACCTCCAAGAATTTCTTTAGGGAAACTCTGATTAAGTCCCGGTTTCCCCCGTGCACCCCTGTGCACCCTGTGGTTTATGCTTCATAGCCGACCCCCGAGGTCGCGGTAGTAGTGCTTGTCTGCGAGAGCCGCGCAACCTACCGGCATCGAACCCCATTGGTCCCCCTGTTCTCCGGCTTGCTTCGAGCGAGCAGCGGCTATTTCTTGGGCACTTCCAGCAGCACAACGCCGTTCACGGGTAGTTTCAAGCTGATCGAACCTTTTGACAGCCGAAGATCTTGAACGGACCGAGCTTCCGCCACACGATTCAGTTCGCGGACCTGAGCTTCCGTCGGATACCGCGGACTTCCCATGCTCTTGTATGCCGCCAGCGTGTTCCCATGCTCAGAGTCCGCGCGGCTTACACGTACCCGACTGTCGGGCGGCACTCCGCGAATCTCGAATTCGACGCTGCGCTCAGGTCCCTTCGTATCTGGATCAATCAGATTCCACGCAGCGATCGCGAGTGAACCGTCGCGGCGACGGGTAACCAGCACGTTGGAGGAATCCTGCAAGATCCTCTCTTGTCCAAGCTCGTGCAGCAGAGCAAAAGCCGTGTAACTGGGTTTCTTGATCCCGCCGAGTGCGATCAGGCCGAAGCCACCGTCGAAAGGCTCGCGCTTAGGCCCGTTTTCTTCGAAGACATCGCTGAACGTCCAGAACGACATCATGTTCACCAGACCATCACATTGCCGGATGTCGTCGGCGAGCGCTGCACCGACATAGACAGAATCTCTGGCACTGAGCGGTCCAAAGGACGGGACATTCCACTCGGTCCACATTAAAGGCAGGTTGGGACGCGCCGAGGCCGCGATCTGATCGTGCACTTTCTTGATCGAGAGACAGACTCGGCGATTCATCGGAATGTCTTGGTTGGTCCCAAATAGATCTTCCACGGTATCGTCCCCATAGCTATGGCTGGAAATGAAATCGGTGGGAACATTCTCAGCGGCGGCGTGCTGAATGAACGAGTCAACCCAGTGTGCGGACGAGGATGCGGGCCCGCCCACGCGCAGCCGCGGGCTCACCGCTTTCAGCGCCCGCGCGGTGTGGTCATATAACTCGAAATAAGTGGCTTGCTTGGGATCGCCACTCCAGAAGTCGATGTTGGGTTCATTCCAGACTTCGAAGTACCACTGCGCCACTTCATTGAGACCATAGCGATCGACGAGGTGCTGGGCAAAAGCGCGAATCAGGTCATCCCACTTGGCGTAGTCCTTCGGAGGAGCGACGATCTGCTTGTACCAGAAGGGATGCACATCCTGGCGCAGTGCCAGTTTCTTGGGCATGAAGCTGATTTCGACGAAGGGCCGCACGCCGTTCTTCAGCAAGCCGTCGTAGATCTGATCGACATAAGCAAAGTTGTATACCGGATGGCCTTGCTCGTCTTCGTCATAGACGCCCACTTCGTCATGCAGGATGTTGTGGAAGCGGACGTAACTAAACTCAGTGACTTTCTTTACCTCGCGGAGATCGCTGCGGTAACTCTCGCGCAAGGCAAGAATGGCGCGTCCCGACCCGAACGTCTGTTCCCAGAAGTGCGGAAAGGGCCGCCCCGCGGCACGGGCATCGATAACCACTCTTTCGGGCGAGGTCTGCGCCGAACCGGAGGCAGCGAAGAACGCGAGCCCCAGCAGAACGCTAAGGGCGAAACGAGAAGGTCTCATCGAGTCCTCTAACGTATGATTTCGAACTTGGCCTCGGACCCGCTGGCCGAATCCGGACTGATCCACACCGTGACCTTGGACGGCTCAACTGTGAATTGATTGTGGTCATCCCAGACCGCGAACGCGTCTGTCGCCAGGTGGAACGTGACTTTCTTGGTTTCTCCCGGCGCTAACGCGATTCGCTGAAATCCCTTCAACGCTCGCACCGGCTGAGCCGTGCTGGTGCCTTCGAGGCGGACATAAAGTTGCACCGTCTCTTCGCCTGGCCGCGAGCCTGTATTCGAGACCGTGGCTTCTGCGCGCAGCGTATCTCGTGTACCGGCGGTGCCACTCAAACCTTGATTCAAATCGGCGGCGCTGAGTTGGACTTTGTCGATCGCAGTTGGTCCATATCGGAAGGTGGTGTAAGAACCGCCGTAGCCGAAAGGAAACTGCGGGCTATTTTGCTCATCGAGGTAGCGCGACACGTACTTGGAATCGTTGTCGGTTGCCGAAACGCTCAGATCGATCTTGCCCGGAGGCCTTCCAGTGTTCAGCGCGTTGTAATAGAGAGGCTCTTGTCCCACGCTGCGCGGCCAGCTCACCACCAGCTTGCCGCTGGGATTGGATTCGCCGAACAGCGTCCTTGCCAGCGCCGGTCCCGCTTCGGTCCCGGGAAGCCACGCTGCCAGCACGGCGGCCACATGCTCAAAAGCCCATGGCGCCGTCAGTGGCCGGCCGCTGAACAGAATCAGTACCACCGGCTTCCCGGTCTTGACAACCGCTTCGAGCAACTCCTGTTGCCGTCCCGGCAAACCAAGATTCGAACGAGACGCCGCTTCCCCGCTCATTTCTGGAGACTCACCCAGGGTAAGAATCACCAGATCGGCGCGCTGGGCATTGGCGACCGCCGCCGCGATTTCCTCGTCGCTGCCCGTAAGAATCCCCGTGCCCTTGGAGCGAAGCACCTTGCCGTTTCCCAACCTCCGCGACATCTCGGCAGGAAACGATAGAACTCCGCTCGTCGGCGCGGTCGCTGCGTTGTGTCCCTCAGGATCGGAAGGATTGTCGGCGACCGGACCGATAATCGCCACCATCCTCCTCACGTCCTTCGAAATCGGAAGAAGCGGCTGGCCTCCAACTCCCGGCGCATTCTTTAACAAAATGAAGGAACGCTCCGCCACCGTTTGCGCCAACTGCAGACTCTCCGGCAGAAAGAACGCTTGTTTCGCGCGTCCTTCATCGACATAAGGATGCTCGAAAAGACCGAGAGCCAGCTTTACCCGCAGCACCCGCCGCACGCTTTCGTCGATGTTGCTCTCCGGCACCGCGCCCGAACTCACCAACTGCGCGAGGTGATCGTGATACAGGCTGCTTGCCATATCCATATCGACACCGGCAAGAAAAGCCTTGCGCGCCGCGGCCGCATCGTCAATCGCAATCCCGTGCGCCACCAGTTCCCCGATCGAAGACCAATCGCTCACCACCAACCCTTTAAATCCCCACTCTTTCCGCAACACCTCGGTAAGCGTAAAAGGATTCGCCGAAGCCGGCACGCCGTTGATCGAGTTAAAGGCACTCATCAAACTCGCCGCGCCCGCATCGACCGCCGCGTGAAATGGAGGCAGATAAAACTCTCGCAGCGTGTGCTCGGAAATCTCGGTCGTGTTGTAATCGCGGCCTGCTTCTGCCGCGCCGTAACCTACATAGTGTTTGGCGCACGCCGCCATCGTATCCGGCGCGTCCAGATGCAAGCCTTGATAGCCGCGCACATACGCCGCCGCCATCGCGGATCCAAGATACGGATCTTCCCCCGCGCCTTCTTGAATTCGCCCCCACCGCGCATCCCGCGCGATATCCACCATCGGCGAGAACGTCCACCGAATCCCAATCGCGGACGCTTCCACCGCCGCTACATGCGATGCTCTCTCGACCAAAGAAGGATCCCACGTGGAAGCCATGCCCAACGGAATCGGAAACTCCGTCCGATATCCGTGAATCACGTCGAGTCCGAAGAGCAGCGGAATGTGCAGCCGCGACTTCTCCACCGCGATGTGCTGATATTCGTTGATCAGCGGCGTTTCAATGACGTTCAGCAACGCCCCAATCTGTCCCCGGCCGATCATGTCCTTGTAGTCGGTCCGCCCCGTTCCCGGCCCAGTCGCCTGGCCGGCCGAGTACTGCACCAACTGCCCAATCTTTTCTTCCAACGTCATGCTGCGGAGCAACGACTCGACCCGCGCGTCCAGCTTCGGGTCCGCGATTCCGCTTTCGCTCGCACTGGTTGGAGTTACCGCCCGAGCCGGCGCCTGCGCCCACAGCGGCAAACTGCCCGCACCCAGAGCCAGGCAAAGCAACGCGCCCGCTCCACTCCATGCCTTCCGCCGGAAAACCGGGAAAAACCTGCCCCCACACTGCACGCGTAACGCCGGGAACCACATCCGTCAGTACCTCAAATCCAAGAAACCGCGCTTCGCCCTACTAAATCGCGTTAGCGGGCAGCAACGGTTTTCATCAAATACGCTTTCCCCGCTAAAGTCAATAGTAGAGACACCGCCGGATTAAGATCTCCGCTTGCCGCCGCGCTGTCAATGTGCGAGACTCCGCTCCGTGGCCACCAGACCCCCCAAGCCGAGCGCCGATGGAACCGCACGCGCCGCCCGCAAACCCATGAGCTTGAAAAAGCTGGCGGAGCACCTCGCACTTTCCCCGGCCACCGTCTCCCTGGTCATCAATCGCTCGAGCGTCGCCGATTCCATCCCGCAGGCCACCAAAGACCGAATCTTCGCTGCCGCCCGCAAATTCAAATATCGTCCCAATTTCTTTGCCCGCTCGCTCCGCACCCAGCGCAGTTTTACCATCGGTGTCATTGTCCCCGAGGTCAGCGACGGCTATTCCGCTTCCGTCATGAGCGGCGTCGAAGATTACCTCTTGCAGGAGGGCTATTTCTACTTTGTCGCCAGCCACCGCCATCGCGCCGATCTCATCGACGAGTATCCGCGCATGTTTCTGGAACGCTCCGTCGACGGTCTCATCGCCGTCGACACCCCCTGGAATCTCAACCTCTCTGTGCCCGTCGTCACCGTGTCCGGACATCACGACGTCAAGGGCGTCACCAACATTGTCCTGAATCACCAGCGCGCCGCCGAGCTAGCATTGAAGCACCTGTTTCACCTCGGCCACCGCAAGATCGCGTTCATCAAGGGACAGGAATTCAGTTCCGATACCGAAGAGCGCTGGGCCAACATCGAGCGCGTCGCGCGCCGCATTGGCCTCACCATCGACGCTCGCTTGGTCGCGCAACTCGAAGGCGATTCGCCTTCCCCCCAACTCGGATACATGGCCACCAAGGTATTGCTCGCTTCGAGACAGGAATTCACCGCCCTGTTCGCCTTCAACGATATTTCCGCCATGGGCTCGATCCGCGCCTTGCACGAGTCCGGATGCCACGTTCCGCAAGATGTCTCCGTCGTCGGATTCGACGACATTCAAAGCGCCGCCTTCCAGAATCCCGCCTTGACCACCGTTCGCCAGCCCTTGCGCGAAATGGGCCGGGCCGCTGCCGAAATCCTCTTGAAGCGCATCAACCGCCCCGGCTCCGAACTCCGCGACAAGCACACCTTGGAACCCGAACTCGTCATACGAGAAACCACAGGCCCCGCCCCCGCGAAACGGCCAAGCCCTGCCAAATCCAAACCTTAGTCAGACTATCGTTTTCCATACCAATCTCCGTCTTTCCATATTTCAGAAACGACTGGAAGCGCCCGAATGTGGGCTCGGCATCCGCCTGGTCTTCGCCCCGGAACGCCTAAATTCAGCCCTGCTATAGAGTTGCGCCGGCTGTTTACTAAATCGCTTTTCCAGAGATTTAGTACAGGATTTGGTAGATGGTTTGCAACAGTTTCAAAGGTTTGCAAGAGAATCAGATCCGCACTCACAGCAAGAACGATTTTGATTCCAAGATTTTGATCCAAGGAGATCTCATGAGGCGTTCGAACGTAGCCGTCCGCGTCGCACTGCTGATCGTCAGCATCGTTGCATTGACCGCATTGGTCCAAGCGCAGTATCGAACTTCCATTCAGGGCGTCGTGACCGACCCCACCGGCGCAGTCGTTTCCGGAGCCAACCTCACGCTCACCAATCCCGCGACCGGCGAAAAGCAGGTCCGCGTCAGCGATGCCTCGGGTGTTTTCAACTTCAACGCCCTCGCCGCCGCCGACGTGAATTTCCGCCTCGAGGTCGAAAAGACCGGCTTCGAGAAGAAGGTCCTCGACCATCTCATCCTGATTCCCGATCAGGCCAACGGCCTCAACGTTCGACTCGACATCGGCTCTGCCTCGCAGACCGTCAACGTGGATGCCACGTCGCTGCCCGCGCTGGAGACCGAGACCGCCTCGATCAATGGAGTCGTCTCCGACAACCAGATTCAGCATCTGCCCTCCTTCGGCCGCGATGTCATGAAACTCACACAACTGGCACCGGGCATGTTTGCCGACGGTTCGCAGGTCGCAAACGGTCAGTACAACCAGCCCGGCACCCAGAGTGGACCCGCGCCGTCGGGTGGTGCAGTCGGAATCTTCGCGACCGAAAACCTTGTCCAGGGTTATTCCAGTGGCAACCAAGCCCAGAACACCGGCATCGCAATCGACGGTATCAGCACCACCAGCGCCGTCTGGGGCGGTTCCACCGTCATCACCCCGTCGGAAGATTCCGTGGAAGACGTAAAAATTGTCACCAACAGCTATGACGCCGAGGACGGTCGCTTCACCGGCGCACAGGTTCAAATCACTTCAAAGAGCGGCAGCAATGACTTCCATGGCAGCCTCTTTTTCACCACCCACCAACCGAACCTGAACGCATTCCAACCGTACTTCGGCCAACCAAAAGGTTCCTCACTTAGGGACAATAGTAAGTTCAATCAGTTCGGCGGCAGCGTCGGCGGCCCCATCTGGAAGAATAAGATCTTCGCCTTCTTCAGCTACGAGACGATACGCGAACCCCATGCCTCTCCGACGGGCACCGGGTGGTACGACACAGCGGCGTTTGACGCCCTCGCGCCCGCCGGCAGCATCGCGTCCCAGTATGTTGCTTTCCCCGGCAACGGTGTAATCGGAACCCTCATTGCCGGCGCCAACTGCGGCACCGCCGGCCTCACCGAGGGCGTAAACTGCGCCACCATTGCGGGCCAAGGCATTAATCTCGGCACGCCGCTGAATCCAACCCTGTTTCCGTTGGGCAATATCACATTGGGGCAGGATCCCGGCTGGGCCAATTCCCAGAACCCCGGCACCGGCGGCGATGGCAGCGGCGGCCCTGAGAACCTTGGCACCGTCGCCGACCTCGCGGAATACACCACCATCAATCCAACGTCGCATACAGCCGTCACCTACAACGGCCGCCTTGATGCCGACGTCACCAGCAAAGACCGCATCGGCTTTGCCATCTACTGGGTTCCCCAGTCCACAGACAATTACAACGGCAATCGCGCTTACGATATCTTCCATCATCGTCAGATCAATGATGCATTCTCCGTCATCTGGAACCACACCTTCTCGCCGACTCTCCTCAACGAGCTTCGCGCCAATGCCGCTGGGTGGCGCTGGAATGAAGTCACGGACAACTCGCAGTCGCCGGTTGGATTTCCCTCCGACGGCATTACTCAGATCGGCAGCATCAATCCGGAGTCCTTCGGGCCCAACGTCGGCAGCATTCTGAATCAGTGGACCTACAGCTATAAAGATGTGGCCACCAAGATCATCGGACGGCACACCATCAAGTTCGGAGGGGAAGCGACCCGCCTCTTTTACCTGAACGAGTGCGTCGGCTGCGGCGTACCCAACTACAACTTCTTTAACATGTGGGACTTCCTCAACGACGCCCCGCACACCGAAGGCTATAACACTTTCAATCCGAACACCGGGACGCCGACGACATATCGCCAGGACGACCGTGAGAATCTTTTCGGCTTCTTTGCTCAGGACGATTGGAAACTCCGCCCAAATCTGACGGTCAATCTAGGTCTGCGCTGGTCCTACTTTGGCCCGCTCTATGACAAAGGAAACAACATGTATGTCGCCCACCCAGGTGCGGGGGCGGACTATCTGACTGGATTGACCGTTTCCAAGGGAGATTCCTGGAACGCACAGAAGAATAACTTCGGGCCCGAGGTCGGCTTTGCCTGGAGTCCAACTCGATTCGATGGCAAACTCGTGTTCCGCGGTGGTTACGGCCTCAACTACAATCAGGAAGAAATCGCAATCTCCGCCAATATCAACTCCAATCCCGGTCTGAGCGTTGGGTCGTATCTGAATATGCAGGTGCCGTCCGATCCCAATCCCGGCATCTTCTACGCCCTCTCTTCCAATCCCCACTCATTCCTGGGGTATCCGCCGAACCCGAACGAGATTTTGACATTCGGCTCGAACGGACTGCCCAACAACGCAGTGGCCAACGGCGGGGTCAGCGTCGGCATTTTCCCCAGTACAATGCCCACCCAGCGTGTTCATCACTATTCGTTCGATATGCAGTACGATCTGGGTCGCAACTATGTCATGAGCCTGGGATATCAGGGAAGTTTGTCGCGTGACCTCTTCTTCCATGAGAATCCGCAGGCAGTCCCTGCGACCTCAGGCTACGCCCTGAATCCGGCCATCAACGGAGGCGACTACTGGGGCGCGAGCGGCCGTGCCAACTACAACGCCATGCTCGCCGAACTGAAGCATCAGTTCTCGCACCAGTTCATGGCTGACGTGCAATACACCTGGTCCAAGAGCATGGACATCGACTCCGCGCCCTACTCCGAGCAACTCTACCCGTATGACGTCAGCTTGAATTACGGGCGCTCCGATTACAACGTCACTAACTCGTTTAAGACGTTCGGCATGTGGCAACCGGTCTTCTTCCACGGCAGCAACGGCTGGCTTGAAAAGATCGCCGGTGGGTGGTCGCTCAGTGGCATCTGGAACTGGCACTCCGGATTCCCCTGGACTCCGTTCGTGAACGCAAACGCCTCTGGAAGCCTGTACTGCGGAAATTGCGGCTACGGGCAACTGCTCCCTGCGGCATACTTGGGCGGCGCGGGCAGCAGCACCAGCAACAAAGCATTCGAGGGCAACGTTAGTGCAAACTACCCGAACGGCGGGGCCGCGTATTTCGCCCAGACGCCACAGTGCTCCGTGACGATAACTACCAATTGTTACACCAACTACCAAGGCGCCACATCCGGGACCTCGCTTCCCCCGAACCCCGGTGTCGCGCGTAACTCGCTCAACCTCCCGGGATACAAAGATGTGGATCTGACCCTGACCAAGGGCTTTGGTCTGCCGAAAATGCCGGTGCTCGGCGAAGGTGCCAGGATTGAGTTCCGCATCGACGCCTACAACGTGTTCAACAATTTGAACTTGAACCCGGGCAGCGTCTCCAACAACATTGCCAACTCAAACTTCGGCACGATTTCGAATGCGCTATCTGGCCGTATCGTCGTGTTGGGGGCTCGCTTCAACTTCTAACTGTTACTTAACACCTTCCACCAAGGCGCACTCGAATTCCGAGTGCGCCTTTTTTTTACTCTTGACACCACCTGCTAAACTAGATTCATAGCAACAATAATGTTGCTCCAGAAACACCCCGTTCCTTGACAATTGGAAACGACAATTGGAAACCGGCAACGCCCGGCCATTTCGCAAGTAAGTCTTTGTTTCTCAAAGACCTGGCATGAAGTAGCCTGAAAATAGTAAGCTAAGTCATTGATTTACAAATACTTTAACGATAAGTCCTTATTCCTCAAAGACCTGGAAACAGCCAACCGCTAAGTCTTTGATTCCAAAAGACCGTCGTGGGGGGGGGGGGGGGGGGGCGGAAAAAAACATCAACCCAAACCTTCACGTCAAAATACAACCCTACGCCCGCCACACATGCCGTTTTACATCTTTAATTATGGACAACAAC
>Ga0187855_10000958_pt1 | contig 23942 bp, 17 predicted proteins | sample June2016WEW_8_10_2_FD_132969 | JGI IMG/M metagenome (GOLD analysis project Ga0187855, IMG submission 132969) | Peatland microbial communities from SPRUCE experiment site at the Marcell Experimental Forest, Minnesota, USA - June2016WEW_8_10 | ecosystem: Environmental > Terrestrial > Soil >...
ATGGAGGTGCGCAAACTCGCCGTGCTTTCCACCAAAGCGGCTGCCGAAATCTCTGAGAAGATCAACTCGACTTGCAGAAAAGTGCAAACCGAGCTGAACAATGCGCAGGCAGCACTCAACCAGAAAGAGGCTCACGCCGCTATGAGCAACTTTGCCGCCGACCTGGACGCGATGCAGGAGGATTTTGAAAACAACAGCCATTTGCTTCTCCAGGTGATTGGCGAAGTCGATACAAACTACTCCGAAATGGTGGAGCGGCTCTCCGACGCGCTCGGGCACATCCAATTCCAGGATGTGATGCGGCAACGGATGGGCCATGTGCAGGAAGCGCTGATCGATCTGCGCGATCTCGTGCAGGTGCTGGCGGCAAAATCGGCAGATGGGAAATGGGAAGGACACCTCGACCGCACCTTCAAAAGCATGCTGGATGCCCACCTCGGCCAATACCGGATGGCAAGCCAGACCAAGACTCATCTTGCCGTCGCGGGCCAAGCAGCGACACCCAATCGAAACGGGCCGGCCATCGAGCTGTTCTGATTTTGCGCCGCCCGTCGGCTGGCTTCGAATCGAGATGCCTGTGCCGGCCCAAAGCGGGCCTCCTCATCTTCTGTGAGAAAACTAATCAACGCCTTCCATCCTCTGCTCTTGAATTGCTCCGAGAATGCCGATGGAAAGTTGTGCTAACCGAAACCTACCGGCCGCGCGTACCTCCAGCAGATCGGCTTCGGCAGATGTCGGAACCGGGCGGAAAAACTGGCGGTTGGCGCTGCATCGAAGCAATTCGCAAGGAGCGGAGATCGAATTGCCATTCCTGCCGATTTTGCATCATGCCGAGGAGCCCCGCATGGGCGTCGCACTGACTGAAGCCGAGGGCGCGAGCTTGATTAGCCTGGAGGGCGCGATCGACATCGCGCGCGCAGTTGAATTAAGAACGGTCCTCGTCGCAGCGCTGAAAGAAGGCCGACAGCTTCGCGTCTGCCTGGACGAAGCCGCCGAACTCGACGTTACGGCTTTCCAGCTTCTGTGGGCGGCTGGGCGCGAGGCTGCACAAAAGAGCATCGACTTCGCGCTTGCCGGGCCGCTTCCCGAGCCAGTGCGAAACGCTCTGGCAGACATGGGGTTCGATGAGTCTGCGTTTCCCGAGTCATTCCTGCAATTGGCGGGCCGAGAAGAGCAGGCCGAAAGTTGAGTGATTTACTGACCATGTCTCAGTCAGTTGTAAGCCATGCCGAGCAATTCAAGAAGAGCTTTCGCGAAGAGGCGCGCGAGATCCTGGCCGAGCTGGAATCCGCGCTTCTGGCGCTGAACGATGATCGTGGCAACGCCGAGGTTGTGGGCGGCATCTTTCGCGGCCTCCACACCATCAAGGGTTCAGGCGCGATGTTCGGCTTTGAACGCATAGCCGCCTTCACCCATGACCTGGAAACCGCCTTTGACACAGTTCGCAGCGGACGGACCGAGGTCACGCCGGAGTTGATCGATTTATCGCTGGCAGCGCTGGACCAGATCAAGACGCTGCTCCACGAGGACGCGAGCGACGCCGATCCTGCCGACACAGCCGCCGGCGCCTCCATCCTCGAGAGAGTGAGGCGGCTGGCGGGCATCGAGAAAGAACCGGAAGCCGCGCCGAAAACTGCCCCGGTTGACGGCGGTGCCGCCCTTCACCGGGGGCCGGTGAGGAACTGGCGCATTCGCTTTGCGCCAGGACCGGACCTGATGCGCTGTGGGGCCAACCCGTCGTTGCTCCTGCGCGAGTTGCGCGGCCTGGGCAGCCTGTCCGTCAAGGCCAGCCTGGATGCGGTGCCGTCGCTCGGCGAGCTGGACCCTGAACGATGCTATGTCGCATGGGAGATGCTTCTGGCCGCGGACACGGATCGCGACACGATCCGCGATGTCTTTATCTTTGTCGAAGACGCGTGCCAGCTAAGCATCGAACCGGCGGGCGATCCCGCACTGGCCGCCGCGGAGACTGCGCCCCTTTGCCAGGCCGACGTCGCCGCGCGAGCTCTTCAGGAAAAACGCGTTGCTTCTCCCGGCCGGCGCAGCTACGACAAGCCCGACAATGCTTCGAGTCTTCGCGTGCCCGCTGCAAAGCTCGATCAGTTTGTCGACCTGGTCGGCGAACTGGTAACGGTGCAGGCGCGCCTAAGCGAGCTTGCGGCCCGCCGCGACGACTCTGAGGTGGTGGCGGTTTCCGAAGAGGTCGAGCGCCTGACAGCGGCCTTACGCGAGAGCTCCATGAACATCCGCATGATGCCCGTCCGCGGCACCTTTGAGAAATTCCGCCGGCTGGTTCACGACCTGGCGCGCGATCTCAACAAGAACGTGGAGCTGACCATCGAGGGCGCGGACACCGAACTCGACAAGACGGTCATCGAACAACTGGGCGATCCACTGATGCACCTTATCCGCAACAGCATGGATCACGGCATCGAGCCGGCCGATCTGCGGCTTGCTAGTGGGAAACCGCCGGCTGCAACTATCCATCTCTCGGCCCGGCACTCTGGAGCCAGCGTGCTGGTGGCCGTCGAAGACGACGGCCGGGGCATCGATTCGGAAGCCGTGCGCCGCCGCGCGGTCGAAAGAGGGCTCATCGCAACCGACGCCAGACTGACCGAGAGGGAGATCTACGCGCTGCTGTTTCAACCCGGATTCTCCACGGCTCAACAGGTGACCGACGTTTCTGGCCGCGGAGTCGGCATGGACGTGGTCCGCCAGCGGGTCGAGAGCCTGCGTGGCGCCGTGGAGGTCGCGAGCCGACCTGGGCAAGGCACCTCGGTCACGCTGCGCCTCCCGCTCACCATGGCCATCATCGACGGGCTGCTGGTGGCCGTGGGCGATGCCTGCTTTGTGCTCCCCATGGCCTCGACACTGGAATGCATCGAGCTGACGCGGGAAGACATTGCGCGCGCCAACGGCAAGCACATCGCGAACCTGCGCGGCGAGCTCGTTCCATACATCCGGCTGCGCGAGCACTTCCGCATGCCGTCGAGCCCTCCGGAGATCGAGCAGATCATGCTCGTCGAAACCAGCGAGGGCCGGTTTGGATTTGTGGTCGATCAGGTGCTGGGCAATTGCCAAACGGTGATCAAGAGCCTGGGGCGTTTTTACCGCCAGGTGCAGATCGCTTCTGGCGCCACCATCCTCGGCAATGGCGCCGTGGCTTTGATTCTCGACCCCGATCGAGTGGTCCAGGAGGCGGTAAGGACCGGCCGCCAGGGAGACTTGAGACCGCTCGGCGCCCACAGCGAGCGACCGGAAAACAACAATGCTTTTCAAAGCCCGTCGGGGCAACGGCAGCGTCGGCCCGAGCGCCGGCGCGAATTCGCAAACCAATGAACCGCACCTGTCTCATGCTCTTCCCGTCGCCAAACGGCCGCGCCATGATCGGCTGGCCCCCGGATTGCGGATCGAGCAGAGCAAGATCCCGAAGGAGGGGAGGGTTTCATGGCAATAGCAGTGGTGAATGAGGGCCGGCGGCTGCATGGCGCCGGCGATGGACTGGAAGGAAACGGTCATGGCGGAGATGGGCAGCACAGCCGCGAGCGAACGCACAAAAGGGTGCACGAGGATGGGGACCTGTCTGCCGTGCTGCAAGAGATCATGCGCCTGGTGGATGCATCCAAGGACGGCCGCTTGAGCGAGCGCGGCAAGGCGACGCTCTTCGGCGGCATGCACCGCGAACTGGTTGAAGGCGTGAACGAGATGCTGGATGCGATTCTACTGCCCATCGGGGAAGGCAACCGCATTCTCGCGCAGATTTCAGCCGGCAAGATCGATGAGCTGATCGCGCAAACCTACAAAGGCGACCACGAAAAGATGAAGGTGGCCGTCAACAACGTGGGCATGGTGATGCAGGGCCTGCAAAAGGAACTTGCGCGGCTGATCGAGGCCTCGAAGGAGGGCCAGCTTTCGGAGCGTGGCAAACCCGATCAATTTCAGGGCGCCTTTGCCGATATTGTGCGCGGTGTGAATGCCATGCTCGATGCAATTCTCTTGCCCATCGGGGAAGGCAACCGCATTCTCGCGCAGATCTCCGATGGCAAGATCGATGAGCTGATCGCGCAAACCTACAAGGGTGACCACGAGAAGATGAAAGTGGCCGTCAACAACGTGGGCACGGTGCTGCAGGCATTGCAGAAGGAGCTTGGCCGCCTTATTAGCGCATCTCACGCCGGGCAGTTGTCTGAGCGGGGCAAGGCCGACGAATTTCGCGGCGCCTTTGCCGACATCGTGCGCGGCGTGAATGCCATGCTCGATGCAATTCTGGTGCCCATCGGGGAGGGCAACCGCATTCTGGCGCAGATTTCGGCTGGCAAGATCGATGAGCTGATCGCGCAAACCTACAAGGGCGATCACGAGAAGATGAAGGTGGCCGTCAATAGTGTAGCTACGGTGATGCAAAGCCTGCAGAAGGAACTGGCGCGGCTGATCGAGGCATCCAAGGAAGGCCAGCTTTCCGACCGCGGCAAGCCCGAGCAGTTCCAGGGCGCCTACGCGGAGATCGTGCGCGGCGTCAACGCTATGCTGGACGCGATCCTTCTGCCCATTGGCGAAGGTAATCGCATTCTGGCGCAGATTTCAGCCGGCAAGATCGATGAGCTGATCGCGCAAACCTACAAGGGCGACCACGAGAAGATGAAAGTGGCCGTCAACAACGTGGCGGAAGTCTTACAGACTCTGCAAGGAATGCTGGTTCGTCTGACGGACGCGGCCAAGGAGGGCAAACTCGCCGAGCGTGGACATCCAGAAGTCCTGAAAGGCGCTTACGCCGATATCGTGCGCGGGGTCAACGGCATCCTTGATGCGGTGATTACGCCGTTGAACTTCTCAGCGGGCTATGTGGAACGGATCAGTAAGGGCGACATGCCCCCGCTGATCACTGACAACTACAATGGCGATTTCAACCTGATCAAGAACAACTTGAACTCGCTGATTGTGGCCATGAACGACATCACGGCGGCGGCCGAGGAAGTCTCTAGCGGCAACCTCACCGTCGCTCTTCACGAGCGATCTGCCCACGACAAGCTGATGCAGGCTCTGTCGGCCATGGTCAGCGGTCTGACGCAAACCGTCTCCGATATCCGTTCCATTGCCGGCGAGGTGGCGGCGGCTAGCCAGTCCATTTCCACGGCGTCGGTGCAGGTGTCAAAGGGCGCCAGCGCCCAGGCCGCGGCGGCCGAAGAAGCCTCGTCCTCGATGGAGGAGATGGTCTCGAACATCAAGCAAAACGCCGACAACGCGCAACAGACCGACAAGATCGCCAACAAGAGCGCCAAGGACGCGCAGGAGAGCGGCAAGAGCGTGCTCGAGGCGGTCGCGGCGATGAAGGAGATTGCCAACAAGATCTCGATCATCGAGGAGATCGCGCGTCAGACCAACCTGCTGGCGCTCAACGCGGCCATTGAAGCGGCGCGCGCCGGCGAACACGGCAAGGGCTTTGCCGTCGTCGCAGCCGAGGTGCGCAAGCTGGCCGAGCGCAGCCAGAAGGCGGCAGGCGAGATCAACCAGCTTTCGGCCACCACGCTCAAGGTGTCGGAGAAATCGGGAGAAATGCTCGACAAGCTGGTGCCCGACATCCAGCGAACCGCTGAGCTGGTGCAAGAGATCTCGGCCGCCAGCAAAGAGCAGGATACCGGCGCCGAGCAGATCAACAAGGCCCTGCAGCAACTGGAGCAGGTGATCCAGCAGAACGCCTCCGCCGCGGAGGAGATGGCCTCAACCACCGAGGAGCTGACGGGCCAGTCGGAGCAGTTGGTGAGCGCTCTCTCGTTCTTCCAAACCGGAGAGGAGAACAGCGTTCGCGGCCGCAGAGCCGCCGGGTCGAAGGCCGCAAAGCTGGAGCAGGCAGCGCCGTCCAAGGCGGTCAAGCCAAACGGGCGCGGCCCGGCGCCCGCCGCGAAGGCGGGCCCCAAGTCTGGAGTCAATCTGCGCCTCAACGACAAGCACGACGAACTGGATACTGAATTCGAGCGTTACTGACCGCGAGGGCGGATCGCCCACGAGGAGATCCGCCCAGTCTTCAAAGATCTGAAAGGAGTAGAAATATGAGCGTTAGTGACATCACGGAGACGCGCCAGTATCTCACCTTCAAACTAGGCAACGAGGTCTTCGCCACCGACGTGGCCAAGGTGAGAGAAGTGCTCGATCTCACGCCCATCACTGCCATTCCCCGGACGCCGGACTTCATGGCCGGGGTCATCAACCTGCGCGGAAGCGTGGTTCCGGTCGTTGACCTCAGGCTTTGTTTCGAGATGCCGAAAACCGAGAGCACTCGGAACACTTGCATTGTTGTCGTCGAAGTCAACTTGGATAACGAATCGATCGTCATCGGCGCCCTAGCCGATTCGGTTGAAGAGGTGATAGACCTGGAGCCGGAGCAGATTGAGCCGGCGCCGCGTATCGGCACGCACATCCGCACCGATTTCATCCGCGGAATGGGCAAGCGCGACAACCAGTTCATCATGATCCTCGACATCGACTGCGTTTTCTCTGCCGAAGAGCTGGCCGTCGTGCGGGCACAGGAGCCCGGCAAGGCCCTTGTAGAAGCGGCCGCCTAAGGAAAGGAAGGGGCGGCTGACTCCGCCCCGTTTCACGCCATGCAAGACCGCGACGAATTGATTTCGCCTCCAGACTACACACGCCTCCGCAAACTGGTTTACGACGTGGCGGGAATTGCCCTCGGCGCCGAGAAAAAGACTATGCTCGAGGGACGTATCAGGCGCAGGCTCAAAGAGCTCGCCATCCCCTCGTACCGCGGCTACTGCGACTACCTGTTCTCGCAACAGGGACAGAGCCAGGAGCTGATTCACCTGATCGACGTGGTCACCACCAACAAGACGGATTTCTTTCGCGAGCCGCGTCACTTTGAGTTTCTGGCCTCCGGAGTGCTTCCCGAACATACACAGGACAGCGGAAACCGAAGGCCTTTCCTTGCCTGGAGCGCGGGCTGCTCGACCGGCGAGGAGCCGTACACTCTAGCGATGGTTTTGAGTGAATTCAGCCTGGCCCATCCCGGGTTTTCCTTCAGAATTCTCGCCACCGACATCTCTACCGCTGTGCTCAGGACAGCAGAGCTGGGGATCTACTCCACCGACGTGGTACGGCCGGTGCCGCCGGGGCTCAAAGTCAAGTACTTCATGCGCGGCCGCGAGCCCGGGTTTGCCCGCATGCGCGTGGTGCCCGAGCTCCGCCGACTCGTCGAGTTCCGTCGCCTCAACTTCATGGATTGCAATTACCGAATTCAGGAACGGTTCGACGCGATCTTCTGCCGCAACGTGATCATCTATTTCGACCGGGCCACGCAGCAGAGCATCTTGGAAAAGATCACGCAATGCCTGACGCCGGAAGGCTACCTCTTCATGGGGCACGCCGAGACGCTGCATGAGTTGAATCTTCCCATCGCGCAGGTGGCTCCTGCCCTTTACAGGAGACTTCGATGACCGCGCCTGACATGCCGATCTGCGAGATCTATGTTCAGCCCGGGGAGTCCCACCTGGTGTCGCAACCCTCCGTTCTGCGCACCCTGCTCGGCTCCTGCGTCGGAGTCACCTTCCTTGTCCCGAGGCTTGGCATTGGCGCGCTCTGTCATCCCATGATGCCGAATTGCCCGCCTGCCCAACTGCGCAAACTCAGCCCCCAGACGGGCCGCCGTTACGTCGATTTCGCGATCCGCGAGATCGCCCGCAGGCTCGATTCCCTGGGCGCTGCACGCGCCGAGGCGGTGGTAAAACTCTTCGGCGGCAACGATGTCCTGACGATCGGGACAAACGATCCGGAGCGCACCATTGGCAAGCAAAACTGCGAAGCCGCTCTGCGCGTGCTTGCCGAAGAACGCTTTACGGTAGCCGCGTCCTGCCTGGGCGGCACCAGCGGCGTGCATATCTCTTTCGCAACGGCAACGGGAGAAGTGTTGCTGCGGCGCCTCGATTCCGCCAAGCAAATCCGGTCGCCGAGACTCCAAACGGCCCTTACGGCTGTCGATCGAGGGTAGAGAGGTTGAAATCGTGGCCCTGGCAAAGATTCGCGCACTGATTGTCGACGACTCCGCCATCGTTCGCCGGACTCTGACGGAAATCCTCTCCTCCGATCCCGAAATCGAAGTGATTGGAACCGCCGGCGATCCCTATGTTGCGGCTGAGCGCATTGCCGAGCAGGTTCCCGACGTGATCACGCTCGATATCGAGATGCCGCGCATGGATGGGCTCACCTTCTTGAAAAAAATTATGAGCCAGCGACCGATCCCGGTAGTCATCTGTTCGAGCTTGGCCGGAGAGGGCACGCAAAGCGCGTTCAAGGCTCTCGACTACGGCGCCGTGGAGATCATTACCAAGCCGCGCCTGGGGACAAAGCAATTCTTTGAGGACTCCCGCATCACTCTCTGTCAAACCGTCAAAGCCGCTGCGGCGGCAAAGCTCCGGCCCCTGCGTCCCAGCCTCGCCGTTCAGCCCAAGCTTACTGCCGACGCCATTCTCTCTCCCGCAACGCATGCCATGGCAGAAACCACTGAGAAGGTGGTTGTCATCGGAGCGTCCACGGGTGGAACGGAGGCTTTGAAAACACTCCTTGAATCGCTGCCGTCCGACACCCCTGGAATTGTCATCGTACAGCACATGCCGGAACTTTTCACGCGTGCTTTTGCCAACCGGCTCGACGGAATTTGCGCCATCACCGTCAAGGAAGCAGAAACCAATGACACCGTGATCCGAGGCCGTGCCCTGATCGCGCCCGGCAATCATCATCTATTACTCAAGCGCAGCGGCGCCCGCTATTACGTCGAAATCAAAGACGGACCTCTCGTCTGCCGTCATCGGCCATCGGTCGATGTTCTGTTCCGTTCCGCTGCCCGCTACGCAGGCCAGAACGCCGTCGGTGTGATCATGACCGGCATGGGCGACGATGGCGCACGCGGCATGCTGGAATTGAAACAGGCCCGGGCCGCTACAGTCGCCCAGGATGAAGCAACCTGCATCGTGTACGGCATGCCGAAGGAGGCCGTCAAACTGGGCGGTGTGGACAAGGTCCTGCCGCTCGAATCCATCGCACAAGCAATCCTGACGCTGACTGGCTGATCCCTGCGCGTTTCGATCTACGAGCCCGTTCTCCGCACCGAATTCCCTGCTAACAGGGAAAAATACAGGGAGATTTGAGGATTTTGCCTCGAAAGCGTGCTCGCAGATATCTCTATGATGCTGAAGAAGGGCAAGTTCCCATCGCAAGACGCCTATTTTTGAGCAAGACCGAGCCGTGGATTTATCACTTCGGCATGAGGGAATTGGAATTCCCTGATACCGATCTTCTGGGCATTCACCATAGAGGTATGTATCACTTTCGCTGTACAAACCTCCCGAGGTCGATGAATCTAAATCTTGGAGGCTCGCCCCATCACCGTCGGTCCCTGATGGGTGGATATTAAGGACTGCGAGGAAGAGATTCACATTTTGCATTTTGGAGACGGCTCATGACTCGAATTCGTTCGTCCATGATTTCGGGAATTGTCTTACTGGCTGCCTGTTTGTCGCTTGGTGCCCAGCAGCCAGCTGGACCGCAGGATGCAGCGCCTGCGCAGCCGATCACGATCGATGCGCATGCTGCCGCTACGCCGTTTCCTCACTTCTGGGAGCAGATGTTCGGGTCCGGCCGCGCCAACCTCGCCATGCGCGACAGCTACCGTGCCGACCTGCGCGAAGTGAAGAGGATTACCGGCTTCAGCTACGTGCGCTTCCATGGTATTTTTCACGACGAGAACGGCGTGTACAGCGAGGATGCGCAAGGCAACCCGGTCTACAACTGGTCCTATGTCGATCAGATCTACGACGGACTGCTGACTGAGGGAGTGCGGCCGTTTGTGGAGATCAGCTTCATGCCCAAAGCGCTTGCCGCGAGCCTTGACTATCACCCGTTCTGGTACAAGCCAGTCACGTCACCTCCCAAAGACTACGCCAAGTGGGATGCGCTGATCACGGCTTTCGCACGCCATCTGGTGGACCGCTACGGAATCGACGAAGTTTCCCTCTGGTACTTCGAGGTGTGGAACGAACCCAACCTGGATTTCTGGACAGGCGCGCCGAAGCAGTCCACTTATCTTGAGCTTTACGATCATACCGCTCGTGCACTTAAGGCGGTCAACCCGCGGATTCGCGTGGGCGGCCCGGCGACCGCACAAGCCGCATGGGTGGGCGACATGATCGTTCACGCCACCAAGAACCACGTGCCTCTGGACTTTGTTTCCACGCATGTCTACGGCAACGATAGTGCGCAAGACGTCTTTCACGACGATCGTGAGATCGCACCACACCAGATGGTTTGCCTAGCGGTAAAAAAGGTTCACGAAGAAATTTTGCATTCCGCACGGCCAGACCTGCCGCTCATCTGGAGCGAATTCAACGCTTCGTATATGAACGAGCAGCCGATTACCGACTCCATATATATGGGGCCGTGGATGGCGCAGACTATCAGCCAATGCGACGGCATGGTGAAGATGATGTCGTACTGGACTTTTTCCGATGTTTTCGAGGAGCAGGGAGTCGTGAAGGGGCCCTTCTATGGCGGCTATGGACTGGTAGCCGAAAACGGCATTCCGAAGCCGGCATTCAAAGTTTTCGAGTTACTCCACCTATTGGGTGCAGAACGCCTGCCCGCTTCTGCCGACGACGTTCTAGCCTCGCGACGGCAGGACGGCACGCTGGTGATCGCGGTGTGGAATCTGGTTGAGCCGGGCGCCGACGGCTCAGAAAAGGCCATTTCTCTCGATCTGAAGGGCGTTGCCGGCCAGGCGCGGGCCACGATTCGGCGCGTGGATGCATCGCACGGCGACACTCTCGATGCGTGGAAAAAGATGGGCAGCCCGAAGTATCCGACGACGGAGCAAATTGAGGTCTTACGCAAAGCCTCACAATCCAGTACGCCAGAGATTGTCGCGATCCGGAACCGACAGCTGACGCTTACCGTACCACCCATGGGGCTGGCGGTGGTGGAGATTCACTGAGGCAAGAGGGGGGATGACCCTGGTGGACTTCGAGAACCTTCGCGGCGGAAGCTTGCGGCGCTAGGTCACGGCTAAATCCCGTGCCCAATCGGGGTGGACTCTATGGCGGTGGACGGAGTCTCGTGCGAACCCTTCTCTGAACCCAATTCCCTGCTAACAGGGAAAAATACAGGGAATTTCGTGAATTTTGCCCCAGGAATTCTGCCGACAGAGTTCCCTATGATGCTGAATACACGCGAGTAATTTCAACGCAACGCCAATTTTGGAGTCGTACCGAACAGGGAATGATCACCCAGGTATCAGGGAATTACCATTCCCTGATACTGGCCTCTGAATCCCTTCCGTCACTCGCACAAAGACGCGGGCCACCAGCGATTCGACTCATCGCCTTTCTGAGAGTAGAAAGTCGAAAGAGACGATTAGTGAGTTGAAGACTCAAGCACCAGCGCCCAATCGGCGCTTCCTGCGTGGTTGTTGCCGGGAGTGGTAAACGTCTGAGAACCAGTATTCGCGAACGATGAGTCCGAAGCATTGTGCCGCGTTGCATCGGTAGGGTCAAACCAGTATGCTCTGGTGGCACCACGGCCACCGCCCATTTTCGACAAATTCAACGTCAGCTTAAAGTTGCTGCCGCTCAGTCCAGGGTAGTAGACCACTCCCAGAGCTCCATCCGGAGTTATGGCCGCGGACACATAGGTATCGTGCATTGCAGGGCCTGTAGCTTGAGAGGTCAGGAAGGTATGCGCATAATCAGGCTCTAACCGCTCCCAAGGGAGAGCAGTAAAGAACGATTTGCAGTAGGCAACGTACTTGAGCGTCGGATCGTTCAAGGTGGTCATCGGATCGTTGATAGCGTCATTGATGTTGCCGATGATTCCAAAGCCGCTTCCTCCACCCAAGGGCACCGACCACATTTGGCGGCGCAGCTCGTGGTCGCCCTGCTTCATGACAATGGCGTCCGCCCGGCCGGTTCCTTCCCCGTCATCGGTTGGGTAGGAAGTGTATTCCGATTCAACAATGAAGGTCGGAGCGGTCGCGACTCTCCAATGAGCCGCCTGCGAGTACATAAGCCAGGTTGCATACTGATAGGTGCCCGTCTCGGCCATGGAGTTCGGTGTCTCCCAGACATACCATCCCCAAAGGTTAATCCATGTGGCGTTTCGATCTTTCCATTCCCACCAAGGGTTGGGGATGTCGTCATGTGACCCTTTGGGGTCGTAGACAGCCTGATCGATGCAAAAGAGACGGTGAGATAACGAGTGCCGGAGTCCGGAGACGATCCAGTTACTGAACGGCTGGGGCACATCGTCTGATCCCATCAGGATATTGACATAGTGGTACTTGGCGTAGCGGTCGCCCCAAAACCTGCCCCAAGCCACGCAATCCGCCCGCGTGTGCTTCGACCACTCCATGCCGGGTTCATTCATGGGGTCAAGAAACAGGTAGATGCCGTTGCTTCCGGCTGCAATCACCATCTGGTCCACGGAATGGACGTAGGCCATATTCAAATTGGGCGGAGCAAAGTTAATGTTCTTCGGATCGAGCTTGATGGCATTTCCAGCGGCATCGCGGACGTCGTCCTCCAGATCGTAATGGCTATTGGGAAGGAATGGAGGACCACCGAAGTGGTCCCAACCGGAGATCATCACCCAGGCAATGTTGAACCCCTGCTCGTGCCGGGCTTTGAAGTACTTATCGATATCGGCCGTGCGGACCTTCTGGATGAGATTCTGGGGACAGATGCCGACCATGAAGAAGAGTTTGCCGTTCGCGTCCTGAATGAGATGGCCTGCGTTCACGCCCGCGGTGCGAACCAGCAACTGGGGCAGTTCTGCGGCCCTCGACACGAAAGCCAGGCTCAGCATTGCCACGCACGCGATCAAGCTCAGCGCCCGCATCCACAACCCACTGTTGTGCGCCTTGACTCGGTCTGAATACCAGCCGGCATTCGTGTTGCGCGGCTGAGAATGGCGAGCATGCCCATTCTCTCCTAACCTGGAGTGTGGCCAACTCATGGTGCCCTCTCTCTGACTGATTGGCTGCATTGATCCGATGCGGCGGTGGACATTGGAGGCTCCCTCCGTCCGCCGGGTAAATCCCTTGTCGTCGACCTCAAGTGCATGAGCGTGAACGGGCACAGTGCCGGGCGGACAGCATAGGCCACTGCGACCACGTCAAACAGAGAGGGCGTGGTGCTCCTACATGACAGCATGCTCCGGGTTGGTCCGATGCTCTACCTCCTTTGAGCTGATCTGAATCACCTTTTCTAGCCGAGACGAATCGTACGCCGCGAACACCAACTCCAGGGTTTTGTAGTTATCTTCCGCAGTCGTTTCGGCTGAGCCTTCCGCGCGTAATGCACTCAAGAGGTTTGCATTGCAGGAGACAATGCTGGAGTGGACGACATGATAATCCGGGTCAACCCACTTATACAGGACTGGCGGATGCCGTTTCGAGTGAGTGCCGGACGCCGTCGTGACACGCGCCCAGTAGTCGCGCGCGATCTCTATCGTACCGTGGGGCCCTTCGACGAATACGAGGGTCTGTGGAAAGTAATCGCACTCGACGGGGTTTTCCGGGTAACCAATCTCACAGGTGACGGTGGTACCGCTGCCCATTGTCATCATCACCGTCGCGACGTCTTCACCTTTACAGTCTTTGTGCACCCGCTGAGTTTGGCAGTATAGCCTTCCGGCCTCGCCGAAAAGGAACCGAGCGAGATCCAGAATATGCGTGCCCATGTCTGTGAGAATGAACTCCTCCAGGTCCTTGATTTGAGGCTCATTGACATAGACGGGGTATGCCGAGACCATCGATATTCGAGCTCGAAAGGGGGGGCCGATCGCGCCCTCATTTAACACGCGCTTCAGTTCTCGCAATTGGGTTTGCCAGCGCCAATTCTCATGAATGAGATATGGCACGCCGGCATCGCGACAGGCCTTGAGGTTCGCTCGAGCGACCTCCAGCGAAGGCGCCATGGGCTTCTGGCTAATCACAGGTACGCCGTGAGCAGCGGCAGTTTTGACGAGAGCGCTGAGGCTCGAAGGATGGGTCACGATATCGACGAAGTCTGGACGTTCGCGCTTCAACAACTCATCCGGATCATCGTAAACCGCTGGGATGGCAAAATCGCGCGCAAACGCCTCGCCAGTTGCCCGAGTGCGGTTGTACACCGCGACGCATCTGGCTCCGCCCAGTTCGTTCCACGCCGCCATTTGATAACGCGCCCAAAATCCGGTACCGAAAATTGCAAATCGCAGATCGGACATTCTATGTCCCTCTACATTTGAGAACGGTCGAAGCACATCCGCCAGAAAAGAACGAATTTGCTCCGTTTCAACAACGCACTACTTGTCGGCAGTTTACCCTTCCCCGGCAGCGACATCCGAGGCGAGGAACAACGCAACCCGACAGTCCGCATACAGACTTGCGTCGAAGACGAGGAGTTGTCTAGCAAGTTCTTGTCTAGTTTTGTTGGGAAACTACAGAACACTTAATTCTGGGTTGCACGCTTCTTCCTATTCATCGAATGCTGCTTTTCGATCTAGACTGATATTTGATTGCTGAAGGAAAGATCGCGGCACGGCAGGCGTAATGTTGAAGTAGTTCCATCGAACATCAAAGGTGGGAGTAAACCGAATGAGAGCAATGGTGCTTCAGAATCGCAAGGGGCCTGGATTCTTTTCGGTTCTGGCTGCGCTTATTCTGCTGGGGCAGCATGTTGTGATGAGAGCGCAATCGACAACCGCCGGGACCAGCGTTGGCCAGTCAGGTTTTCCCGCCTATCCGGTTAAAGTCAGTGCCAATCGACGTTATCTGGTCGATCAAAATAACATTCCATTTTTGATCGCTGGAGATTCTCCTCAGGGATTGATTTACATGCTGACTGAAGCTGAGACCGAGATGTATTTCGCGGACCGGCAGGCGCACGGATTCAATACTGCGGGATGGATCGATGTAGTCTGCGCGGGCCGTGATTATCCCCACAATATCTACGGTGCTACGGTGGATGGGATCCGCCCGTTCTCGGGGTTTGTCCGCGGAGGTACTGATTGGATGTATTACGACCTTCGAAAGCCCGACGAAGCCTACTTCACCCGGTTGGATCATATTGTCGAAATGGCGGCAAAACACGACATCCTCGTCTTCCTGGACCCGATCGAAACGGCGGGATGGCTGCAAACTCTGCGAAACAACGGCCTGGCCGCAGATTATGCTTATGGGCAATATCTCGGGAAGCGTTACAAGAGGTTTTCCAATGTTGCATGGATAAATGGCAACGATTTTGGGGGTTGGCAGATCTCGAGCGATGATGCACTGGTAAGAGCGGTTGCAAGAGGAATTCGGTCCGCCGACCCAAGACATATTCAAACCGTCGAGTTTAATCCGCCCACTGGCTCCTCGCTTGATGATCAAACATGGGCGCCACTGATTGAAATCAACGGAAGTTACATCTATGGCCCGACCTATATTCAGATGTTGCACAGCTACAATCAGAAGCCGATTATGCCGACCTATCTTATGGAAGCCCATTATGAGCTGGAGAACGTCGGCAATGATTATGGAACTCCGGTGGCGCTTCGGCGCCAAGAGTATTGGACCATGCTGACAGGGGGAACGGGACAATTCTATGGCAACAACTATACGTGGACGTTCCGGTCCGGATGGCAGAGCAATATCGACACCACGGGCGTCACGCAGTTCACCATCTGGAAGAACTTCTTTACATCGCTGCGATGGCAGGACCTGGTGCCTGATCAGGACCATTCCGTGGTCACCGGCGGCCTAGGCAACTATGGCGACCTCAAAACCCAGGTCAGCAAGAGCGATTACGCCACTGCCGCGAAGACCCCAGACGGCTCGACAGCGGTCGTGTACTTGCCCACCGGACGCACGATCACGATCAATCTTGCGAGTCTGCGGGATCCCGTGAGAGCAAGATGGTTCGACCCCTCCGATGGAACTTATCAGAATGTTGTGGGTGAACCTTTTGTCAATCATGAACCCGAGCAGTTCACCCCGCCAGGCAAGAATCATGACGGGGATAGTGACTGGGTTCTTTTGCTGGAAACCGCTGGCAGGAATCCTTAAGTATTTAGGGCCTGCTGTTGACGTCGGGCGATGCACACGACATGGGAAATGCCGAGGCGAGCATTTCGATCCGCCAGCTAGGGTATGCCCCGCGGCCGCAGAAGTTGATGTACATCTTCGACCACGATGAGGCGCTGGCCTATCTCGCCCACAAGGAACTGCTGGTCGCCTATAACTCGCACAGACTTCTAACCAGGCATACGTTGGGGAGTGCAGGCCAGACTGTCCGTGTCATCCACGTTGCTGTCGTGAACACCGAGACACGTCAGATCGAACACTCCGCTGACTGGGAGCTACCCGACAACGATCGATATCTTTGGCCCCTGGCGGATGGGCGGGTGTGCCCACGTGGGGTCGGAGCTTCGCGTCTACGGCGAGGGATTGAAGATTCACGACCGGGTCTCCATCGACGGTCCGTTGGCCTTTGTACGAGTGACGCCGGACGGGAACTTTGTGGCCATCGGCGTGATCCGCGAGCGGCACACTCCGGAGCTGCATGCCCAGCTCAGCGAGAGCCTCGGCTCTGACCCGGAAAGAAGATGTCGATATCGAAGCTCTGAACCACAATTTCGAATCCATCGCCAGATCCGAGTCCCGGTCTCGCCTGATGCCGCCGACGTTGCTTAACGAGGGCCAGGCCGAATTACTGGCGGGGCCAGACATGCGATATAGCCTATCCATCGTCCCGCGGGACAATCATGCTCGGACTGTGGCCCGGTTCAGCTCGAGTTGCCTCCCTCAGCTCTCCAGCATCGCGCCGGACTTGATATTCTTGGTCAGCTGCGATAAACAAACTCGGCAACTCGAGTACCGCGTATTGCGCCCGAATGGAAAACTGGAGCTGGAGTGCCTCCCGGGCGAAAACGAGTGCGGCCACGCTACCGAAGGCAGCGCCAACCGCGAGGACTTCGTTGTAAAGACAGTGAAGGCTAGCCGGCCGTTGCTGGGGTCAGGAGAATGGGCTTTTAGCGAAGCGGACCTTTCCGCCGAGGAGCTGAGTGTCTATCGCGCTGCGGATACCAAGCGCTTGCTCCGCGTGCACGTTGCTTCCCCGTCATCGAGTAGTGAAGGATTTGCGTTGTCCCCCGACGGCTCGCAGCTGGCAGTGATGACACGCGATCAGATCGCAATCTATTCCGTGCCTAGGGAGTGATCTTCGACCACCGGGCATTTGCACCTGGAGTAAGTTCAAACCTCACAGCATGTCGTGTCGCCGCCCGAGGAAACAGCGGCGTCGAGTTCCTACTGCGCAGTGTAGCCACCGTCTAACATGAGTACCGCTCCAGTGAAAAAGGTGGCAAGATCGGAGGCCATAAATGAGAAAAAGTTGGCCACCTCTTCCGGCTGCGCAATCCGGCCGATGGGATGGGCACCGCGCACCCGTCTCCAAAACGCTTCAGGGTCGCCAGAGGCATCAGCCGACCGCTGCACCATTGGTGTATCGACAGTTCCACAGGCAACAGCGTTAACCCGGATTCCGGAGGGTGCGTATTCGATTGCCATCTGGCGCGTCATCTGATGAAGGGCACCCTTCGAGGCGGCATAGGCTCCCTGCAGAGGAAGGCCCGCTTCTCCAGAGATCGATCCCGTGATCAGGATCAGTCCGCGCGCCTGCTTTATCATGATCGGAATTGTGTATCGCGCCGCCCAATAGAGGCCCTTCACGTTTACGGACATCACGGAATCCCACTCCTCCGAAGAATGGAGATGAATAGGTTTTGTGACACTCACAGCGGCGTTGCTAACCAGAATGTCGAGACGATTGAAGTGGTTGAGGGCCGTCTCGGTGAATTTGATGGCCGTTTGTTCTTCAGCCACGTCACCGCGGACGATGTGCAGCTTTCCTGGAAAGAGCCCCTGGGCCACCTTTAAGTCTTGTGGAACATCCGCCTCGCGGTCTACAGCGATAACGCCCGCAGCTCCACAACCAAGGTAAGCGCGCGTGATTGCGAGACCGATTCCGGAATACGCACCAGTAACTACCGCTACTTTTCCGGTGAGACTAATCTCCATAAATCACCTATGACCACGATGCATTTGAAATGGTAAACGACGTAATTACAAACAGGGCCGTTTCAACAATGGCACAGAGCGGCGTTGCTCAGGGTTGATTCACAACTTCCTGCGCAAATTCGCGACGGCAATGCACGGCGGTGCTGGTGATATTCCTGAGCGCCAGGTCATCCGCCAGTTCGAAAGGATAAATGATCTCGATGAACGCGGGCACATCCTGCAGCCCAGCAGTTTTGACCCCATGCGCAAATTGGGCGACATCGAAGAGGCCGCGGCTGTCGGGCCATCCCCAATGAGAGTCGCTCTGAAAGTCGGTGTTCTGCAGATGGAACGCACCAATCGAATGGCCGAGCCCGTTCAACCATTCCGGCATTCTCGCGCCGGGGCCGTATAACGGCTGATACAAGGCGTGGCCGATGTCGACCAGAAGCTTGACCGAAACGGCGCATCGGCCTTCGAGATCCTTCAGGAATTTCTGCGATTGTTGAACCGTGTAAGGAATTTCGCGAGCGAGCGGAGTGCATTCCACTTGCAGCCGTTCCAGTCCGGCGGCCTTTGCCGCTTCAGAAAGCTCAGCCACAGCATCGAGCAGGTCAAGATAACGCCTTTTGCGGCGCTCGGGGTCGGAATAGTCGCTGACGCTCATTCCGCCGAGCGGTCCTCCTGATGCCTTGGCTCCCACTTCAGCAGCCACGTCAAAGGCGCGTTTCCACCATTCGAGCGACGCCTCGCGGCCTGCCTTGTCGGGATGAAGCAGGCCATCAAAGCAATAGTTGGCAAGACCGCTAAAGGCACTCTCTATCTCCAGGTCCCACTCGCTTGCCGCGGATCTAACTTGTGCCGTAAGCGTCCGGCGGACAGACTCCGGCCACCAGGGATCGAGCAGATCGTAGGTGAACTGCACGAGGTTGAGTCCCAGCGTCTCGCGAACGATGCGCGCCCAAACGGGGGGCTCGACCCAGCGTTTAATGGCAAAACTGAGATTGATTCCAAGTTTCATGTCGACTCCAACGGATTTCTCTATTCGAGGTTGGTGTGCCGGCTCCGCATTTCGTCCGGCGTCTGCCCGGTCTTGTCGCGAAGAAGAATCGAAACGAGGTCGAAGAAAACAAGCTGGACTGCTTCGTAGAGGCTCCCCATCGGCAAAACGCCTGCCGAGCCGCGGTCGTCGGCCATTGTCTGTGCGGGGAGCTGGATCACCGTGTCAGCGACCTGCGCTGCACGGCCGGCAGGCTGGGCAGTGACCACCATGGTGCGGGCGCCCGCGTCCCGGGCTACTCCGAGCAAGGCCTGCACAGTGGAAAAAGAGCCCGGACCGGCGCTGGCGAAGAGCAGGTCCCCTTTCCCGAGCGGTGGTGTTGTCATATCCCCGGCCACGTGCGCATCCAGCCCCAGATGCATGAGGCGCATGCAAAAGGCCTTCATCATCAGGCCCTCACGCCCGACTCCGTAGCAGGCGATCCGGTGCGCCTGCAGAAGTTCGGAACAGATCCGCGCATAAGTATCGCCGGTTACACGGGCAAATACGGCACCAATTTCTGAAAGAGCCCTCTGCGCCATCGCCCGCATCGGAGAGTCTTCGCTCTTACCCATAGCCTTTGTGCCTGTAACCTCTGCGCTCGTCGCGGACGTCCGGTCATGGAAGCGGAAAAGGAAAATCTGGCAGTCCCACCCGCGACGCCCAGGTTACGACGGGACTTGACCCGCCTTGAACTCGCGCATTGCTAAAGCGGGCAGATCGAGTGACCCGATCTGCCCGCAATGCGCCTTCAAAGTCCCAGGGAGCCGCTAGAACTCGACACGGAATGTTCCCTGGCCCTGGCGGTTGCTGATCTGCGAGCTCAAGTTGGTGATCTGCCCGAAAGTAGAATCGAACGAGTTGTTATCTGGAGCTTGCAGCTGGGTTCGGTTGAAGGCGTTGAAGTAATCGAGCCGCAAGCTGGCCTTCACACGTTCGCCGATACTGAAGCTCTTGATGACGTTGAAGCTCTCGAGGAGCAGTGGCGGGGTCCGCAGAGCGGGATAGGCGCGCAGGGAATTGCCAATGGCCCACGGGCCTGTGTTCTGGAATGCGCCCGTGGTGAACTGGACCGGCTGAGTTGGAGTCTTGCCGGTGAAATAGGCGATGGAACGCCCATAGCTGTAGGTCTTCAGGGGCATATTAGAAAGGATATCGGGCCGGTCGAAGCCGTTCACCAGCAAGGGGTTGAAGCTGTTGTAAGCTCCGAAGGGATTGCCGCCCTCATATTCCAGAATCCCGCTGAACTGCCAGCCTCCCACTAACTCTGAGAGGAATGTATTTCCCGAATTCAGGAACCTCTGGTGCGGTCCGAAGGGCAAGGCATAGGTTCCCACGAACTTGAAGTTATACACCTGATCGAGGTTCGACCGCACATACTCCGGTTTCGGGTTGTAGGCGTTCTCCCCGTTGAAGGTCTGGGGCGTGGAGGCGACCGAACCGTTGGCGGTATTTCTTGCAAGAGTGATGTCGGCAAGATAGCTCAACCCGTTCGAGAAGCGCTTCTCGCCTTGCGCCTGCAGCGCGTTGTAAAACGACGTACCGTCCAACTCGTAGGCTGGGAAATAGGCGCCCAACTGCGGATATGGGGTGAGGGCTTGTTCCAGGGTTGCAGCAGTGCCGTATTGCGCAACGTACCCGGAATAAGGCGGCGTGAAACCGGCGGCCACGACGGCGGGATCGAGAATATTGTCGCCAAGCAGCGCGCCATACTGAAGGACGCTGGGATTCGGCTGGTTGGAAAGTTCGAGCGTGGTGGGCATGTGAATGGCGCGGTTACCCACATACGACACTGTGACAAATGTGTTCCACGGCAACTCGCGCTGCACCCCGGCGTTCCACGCCTGCACGTAAGGAGCGGTGCCTACCGTAGTGGTGTTGTCCAGGTCAGTAGGAGCATTGCGATGAACTGCGGGGAAGTCGAAGATCTGGGCGCCGTTCGCAACCGAAGGACTGAACGGCAACGGCGCCGAGGCCGGAAGCGTCTGGGCGTCCCAACTCCCGTAACCCGGAGTGCTGCTGCCGGTCGACGCCCGCAGGAATGAACCCTGCAACGGCGAGGACATAAAAGACGCTGTAAAAGCGGTTCCGAACTCATAAGCCCCGCCATTCAGGTACGACATGTAGCCGCCTGCCTGCAGCACGGTCTTAGGAGAGATCTGGTAGGAGATGCCCAGGCGCGGCTGAAAGTCCTTCCAGTGAATGGCTGCGCGCGTAATCCCGGAACATCCGGTGCAGTTACCAAACTTGGTCGCGGCGCCTAGAAGGCCATCCGCGCCGGGGTTTGGTTCTGTGCGATTCACATAGACGATGTTGTTGTGATCCTCGGTGAAGGGCACCAGTACATCCCACCGGAATCCGGCGCTTACAGTCAAACGCTTGTTCAACTTGACGTTATCTTGCGCATAGCCGGCAAAGGCCTTGTTTCGCAATTTGTCCTCGGCGGCGAAGATGCGCTCCGTCGCGTCAGCCTCGCCGAGCAGGAAACTGGCGAAGGAACTACCGTAGGCGCCGAAGTTGGGATTTGTCGAATCCGGCGTGGAGGTGGTCCTCTGGGTGAAGTTGAAGGTACCGCTGCAGAAGACGCAGTCGACGATGTCCTGGAAATCGTGCCGCACCTGGAATCCGAAGTTGGTGGTATGCCGTCCTTTGGTCCACAGCAAATTGGCCACTCCCACGATACCCAGCATACGGTTGTTAACCACCGTCAGCCCGCCTTCACAGCATTCCAGGAATTCACCTCCAGACGCGCCCCAATTGGTGGGCGCGTTCTGCCCGTCAAAGGTGATCAGGGGCAGGGTATCGCCGCTTTGCACGGCGGCGAAGGTCACCTTGCGATTGGCGTTGATCAGGGAGATGATGTTGCCGATCCAGTCCGCACCCGCCGTCAGTACGAGATTCGGGTTAATGGTCTTCGCATAATTCAGCAGGAACCCCGAGCCGAGGTTTTGGTTCGTCGCCTCGCTCTGCAACGGATTCGAAATCGGCACGATCGGCGCAGAGCTGAAGGTTGGCGAGCTCAACTGATCACGCCACTGGCTGAAATGGATACTCTGCGAGGTGGTAAGGTTCTCGTCGAGAGTGTAGGCCCACAGGGTCTGCCGGATGGCAATCGATGAAACGAGGGGAAGCTTGTTGCTGACCTGTCCATTATTGATCCCGATATTTGGATCCGGATCGGGGAGGTCGGACAAAAGGGTGGTGGAGTTTGCGCTGATGCGGCCGGGGCAGATGACATTCATCACGCCGTCGCACTGGAATTGCTCGCCGGTGGTCGGATCGTAGATAGGAATGACATCGCCGTTAGCGTCTGTGTAGTTACTGAAATCGCCGGTCTTCTCGGCAGGAGTCGGCACCGTGCCGATAGCGCTCTGGGCCTGGTTCTGCCGGAACCAGTCGGCGCTGAAGTGGAAGAACGTCCGATTCCTGCCGTTGTAAAGATGCGGAAAAATAACCGGACCGCCGAGCGTGAATCCGTAGTTATTTTCCTGGTTGATGGGCGGCTCAGGTTTGCCGCTTGGCGAGAAACGAATGGGGAAGAAGCCATCGGAATCAAACAACTGATTGCGGATGATTTCAAAGACGTCGCCGTGCAGGTCGTTGGTACCCGAGGCCATATTGAATGTCACTGCGCCCTGCCCAGGTCCATATTGAGCGTCGAAGGTGGAACCGCTCACGCGGAACTCGTTGACCGCTTCGTAGGGCGGATTGAGGTTGCTCTGGTTGCCCTGATACTGCACGAATGCAACCGGCACTCCGTTGAACTGCGTTTCGTTCTCGTAGGTAAAGCCGCCATTGATGTTGTGATAGGTGGCGCCTCCCTGCACGCCCGGAGCAAGATAGCTGAAGGAATCAATCTGCCGCGCCAGCCCGCTGATCTCGATGGGCGCATCGCTGACAAGTGCCGGTTCGATCGTGGTTCCGACTTCAGGCGACGTGGTATCCAGCGCGGTCATACTGCCCTGCACGTTCACCGTCTCCGAGGCGGCGCCAGGAACCAAGGTAATATTCACGGTCGAGATCTTGGCCACATCGACGGTCACCGTGGTCTCGACTTTCTTGAAGCCTTTCGCGTCGGCTGCTACCGAGTATGTGCCCGGAAGCAGGCCGATCACCGTGAAGGTGCCTGCCGAAGAAGTCACCGCCTTCGATGCAACTCCCGTAGCAGAATTGGTGGCGGAAATCGCAGCTCCAGCCACCACCGCACCACTTTGGTCGGTCACGACTCCGCTGATGCCGTTTTGCGATTGTGCGTGCGCAGTGAGGAAAGATGCTGATGGAAGGACCTCGAGGAGCAAACCCACCGACACAATTGCGCCGAAGCGGATGAAACTCTTGACCAGTGAACACATATTCGTAGCCTCCAGTTTTCCATTGCTGGCCGCGCTTTTGGCTCAGCCCGCGTTCCGTGATTAGGCTTCCCGATGCCGCTCTTCCGACTCTTTGATAACGAACCGATTTCCCGTAAGCTCGTCGCCGCAGCCTTACTTTGCCTCAAGAAGAATTGCCCAGTCATTCGCGTCCGGCGTGGGTGGCGACGTCCAGGCTGATTCCTGGACATCGGGTAAATCGATCCGTTCGCCGGTTGCCCCGCTGAACCAGTAGGCCTTGTAATTGCCAGGTTGAAGCTGAATCGTGGCCTTTCCCGGATGGGGGATGTAGATCACATAAGTCTTCCCCGGATCGGCCAGGCAGTAATTCCCGTTATCCACCAACTCGTCGTGAGGATCGGTCTTCCACCAGTCGAAGCTGGTAAAGAAGTCCACCATGTGCCCATAACCTATGAACATGGTCATGGTGTCGTCGCCGCGGCCATTCATCCAGCCGCCGCCC
>Ga0187855_10000960_pt1 | contig 23920 bp, 16 predicted proteins | sample June2016WEW_8_10_2_FD_132969 | JGI IMG/M metagenome (GOLD analysis project Ga0187855, IMG submission 132969) | Peatland microbial communities from SPRUCE experiment site at the Marcell Experimental Forest, Minnesota, USA - June2016WEW_8_10 | ecosystem: Environmental > Terrestrial > Soil >...
AGCGTCGCCGCTCCTTCGCCCTTCAGCACCACTTCCTTTTCGTCGCCGCTAAAGGTCAGGTTCTCCGCCCGAAGCTGTAAGCGGTGAACCCCGCTGCCCCGCGCTCGCACCCTGATCGCCACGTCGCCAGCCGCCAACGTTTCGCTCGCAACTTCAAAATCCCATGACTCTCCCGGGCGCAGATTCAAGCGATATGTCCCGCCAGGCAGAAACGTGCGCGTCATTTCGCAACCCTCGCTGCGCACCGTGTATCTTCCCTCCGGCAGCATAGCCCGGAAGGTCCCCGTGACCGCGTCCGGCTGAACTTCGATCTTGCGGCCCCAATTCTTTTCCTGAAACACCACCGGCCCGCTAGCCCGACCCTCCACCAACGCCGGTCCCGCAAGATCGCGCATCACCGCAATCCAGCGGCCCACCGGATGCACCCAGACCTCCTTATAGGTCCACGTGTTTTGCACCGGCCAGTACGGCACGTCGCTGTCGCCACGGCTCTGGATGCCCACCGGCAACGACCCCACGATGTCACCCGACGACGGCGTGTACTGCGGCGCGAAGTCGTATCCTTCGCCCCACATCATGCTCTGCGCAAACGGATTCCGGCCGATCACCCATTCCAGTTGCGCCTGCGCAAGCTCGACCGACTCCAGATCCCCGCGTAAGCGAGACGCCAGCCCCAGCGCTTCGGTCTGCGGCAGAATGGTGCCGAATTCCCCGCGATAATCCATCCACACCGCGAGCCGCCGCAGATAATAACCGCTACCCAGTGGCACGCCGTTCAACACCTGTTTGCGAAACGATTCTCTCCGCGTCTCCGGCGCGTCCTTGTATTCGTCGTCTTTGTAAATCGACGCCGGCAACACACCATACGGCTCCGTGTTCCTGGCCGCGCTCTTCAAGTACTCCGAATGCAGTGTCACCGCGAAATACCACTTCATCCAATCCGGATGATTGGGAAAGGCGTCGCAGAGCTCGGTTAGAGCCAGAATCGGCGCATTCTCCCGGCCGCGATGCACGTAGTGCAAAATGCGATCCTTCGCCGGACTGGTATAGAAGAACCCCAGCATCGGCGTAGTCCAGGCCGGCCTCTTGCGCTCCTGCGAATCGAGGATCGTTCGCGCCAACTCCGCCGCCTTATCGGCATAACGTTGGTTCCCCGTGGCGCGAAAAAGTTGTACCGAAGCGAGCACGCCCTCGGAAGCAATCTCGTGCACCACGCCGTTGGAATCGAACGCGACATGGAAGCGTTCCGCGGATGGCGGGCCGGCTTTGGCCATGCCCGTAACCGCGAACTCCCAGTCCGCTTCCGCCATCCTGAGCGAATATGCGGCCAGCCTGGGATCGCTCTCCTTCAACACGCGCGCCGCAATGGCTTCCGCGGCCGACGCCAGGAAGTTCACGAACGGGTCGTTTTTTGCTGTCGAGGTGACGTCGTCAAAAGTGCCGAGTATGCCGTCTGTCCGGCGGCTGCTGACGGAACCTGCGTTGCGATAGCCGTCGCCGAAGCTGGTCTTCAGCACCCAGTCGAGTCCCCAGCGAGCCTCTTCGATCAGCCGGTTGTATAACTCCGGATCCGCGTTTTGCGCGTGCAGCCGTTCCGCAAGACTGAACATCGCGTAAACGATGTCGCCGGTATTGCCCATGCCCTGCGTCAGGTCGCCGGCATCGTGCCAGCCCCCGTTGATGATGATTCGCTTATCGCCGTGAACCGACTGCCAATCGCGGTGGCACACACCGTGTACGCCGGGGATCGCCATGCCGCAGCGTTCCACGTAAAAGAAATTGAGCGCTTTCAGAATCGTGTCGCGCCAGACATCCGCGGCAATTCGAAAGGGACGGGTGGCTTCGCCGCCGGCATTGATCCTATACCAGCCGCGCTGCTGAATCTCCGAAAAGTCCATCACCTGGAAAGTCCCCAGCCCTGTCTTCACCGTCTGCCACGGCTTGGAAAGGACCGGCTGCCCGGTGGCTTGGTCGATCAATTGAAAGTCACCTGTGCCGAGGTCGCTGGCGATGGCCGTTTTCCGGGCGCCCGGCTGGTAACCGGCGTGGCTGTACGCAATGCGTCCCGGCCACACCGCCCAACCTTCTATGTAATCCGGATCGACTTGCTGCAATTCCAGGCGGTCGAAATAGTAAGTGGCCGTATCGGCGGCCTCCGGCTCATTGCCCGCCATGTAGTAGGCGAAGTCGAGCGCCGTGATCTTGTCTCGCGCCACATTGCCGATCTCCCACACGACCTGGTTCCATTCGTGATTGCGCAAAACCACATTCGTCTCACCCTCCTGCCCAAAGGCCGCCGGCACTTTCACCACACCGTCGTTATGCAGGGCAAGCCCAAGAGCCGTCACATAAGCGCCCGCGCAATCGGGATAAATCCAGACTGAGATGCGATTGAAGCTGTTCCAGTTCTCACCGCCGAAGCGGCGCGTGACGCCGGTTTCTCCCCATCCGCGCCCGTTCACCGGTCCCGGTACGTTCAGCTTCGTCGGCGTGCGCAGGCGCAGAGAGTTGCCGCCGTTGCGGGATCGCTCCCCGGTCAGCGACATTTCAGCGGTCACCGTTTGCGACCGCGAAATCTGAGCTTCAACCCGCGAGTCCACCACCGGCGGCGGGTTGTTGGTGAACGCCGTCCAGTTGTCCAGGCTGTGCATGTCGTCCAACAGGCGGCTGGCAAGCACTTTCTTGTTGAGCCAGCGATACGAAGCCGAGTCCTGAAAGTTCGCCTCTAACGGCGGCGGCCCTGGAATCTGCGCGGGAAGGACGATTCCCATCGCGAGGAACAGAAGGACGAATCGTGAATATGGAAGCATGGTTATAGTTGCATCCGGAGACGCATCTTCGTGAGCAATCCGGCGAGAGCCAAAATGAAGGCGGTAAACAAGCACGCCCGGAACACTCCGTAGGCCCCGTGCAATCCTTCGGCAGAGATAAACTGCAATGGCGGAATTACCGAGCAGATCCAAGGCAGCAGATAGGTAAGCAGAGTGTTGGAGCCGGCAGGCTTGACAAAACCTGCCCAGGCAGCCACCCGCTTGATGTCAACGACGTAGTACAAAGCCAGCAGGATCGCAACGCTCGAGGCTTCCGAAAAAAGGCACCAGGTGGGCGTTGCTTCGTTCTTGGCAATACCCAGAGGCATCAGCGCCAACCCTCCGGCAAACAGGATCGCGGCCAAGCCCGCGGACCAATAGAATTTGCTTTTCAAGGTCGCCGCCACAGACGCGTCAAACAGGATGAATGAGAACACCACGCCGCCCATGACAATGGATGCCAAGGCTCCGTCCGCCAGCGGCCAAACGTAAAGCGGCGCACGCCCAAGCATGGGAAGGTATCCGAGTTTGGAAGCCGCGTTCATCGCATTCAAAACGGCAAACGCGCCGGCCAACCACCAGAATTTCTTAGGCAGGACCAGATAGATGATCCCCGCCGACAGATACGCGAAGCCGATCAGGCCCAGGATCTCCGGATAACCCATGTCGAGGCCGGAGACCCCGCCCGTAGCGGTTTTTCTCCTGAATATCGCAACAAGCACAATCAGAAGAACGAAGCCGCTGGCCTTCAGTATCCTATAGAGCGTCCGGCGCGCGCCGGATTTCGGGTAAACGCTCCAGGCCAGCAGAATCCCCACGAACGCCAGCAGATCCCACGTGCGACCGCCGGCGTTCAGATTCGCTAGGATGTACCCTATCACCACCAGGCTGAGCGACCGCACCACCACATGTTTCAGAACATCGCGGTAGGTGTCGCCCATGCTCAGGCGGCGGTTGATCGCCAGCGGCATGGAGATCCCGACGATGAAAAGGAATGCGGAGAAGACCATGTCGACATACGTCATGCCGTTGACCCCTTCGGGCATATGGTGAGTCCACCATGGCAGGCCTTTCACTCCGGCGACATCGTTCACAAAGACCATCACCAGAATCGTAAGGCCGCGAAAGATGTCGACTGACTGGATGCGCATAACTGGTTCGAAGCCGTAACCATAGCAGGATTTGCCCTTGTGGGGCAGGCTCTCAGCCTGCGGCGGCCTCTCAGGCCGCCTCTTCCCAGTGCGCCGCATTGCAGCCCAACCCTCCACCGCGCTGTAATAAACCTCAATGCCCCTCACCACCAAAAACCTCCGCAGCCAGGAATGGTTCGCCGATCCCGGCTACTACGGCTTCGCCCGCCGCGCCTGGCTGCGCTCGGAAGGCTTCACCGCCGACGTATTCCAGAACAAGCCCGTCATCGGCATCTGCAACTCCTGGAGCGAGCTGAACAACTGCAACCTCCACCTGCGCACCGTCGCCGAAGCCGTCAAGCGCGGCGTATGGGTGGCCGGCGGCTTTCCCCTGGAATTCCCCACCATCTCCCTGGGCGAGATGTTCATGCGCCCCACCACCATGCTCTATCGCAACCTGATGGCCATGGACGTGGAAGAATCCATCCGCGCCAACCCGCTCGATGGCGTGGTGCTGCTGTGCGGCTGCGACAAGACCACCCCAGCCCAGCTCATGGGTGCGGCCAGCGCGGACATCCCGGCCATCATGGTGCCCGGCGGACCCATGCTCGCCGGCCAGTGGCGCGACCAACGCCTCGGCTCCGGCACCGACGGCCGCAAGCTCTTCGACCTCTTCCGCACCGGCCGCCTCACCGAAGAAGAATGGTGCGAAATCGAAGGATGCATCGCCCGCAGCGCCGGCCACTGCACCGTGATGGGCACCGCTTCCACCATGACCAGCCTGGCCGAGGCGCTCGGCATGACTCTGCCCGGCTGCGCCAGCGTGCCCGCGCCCGATTCGCGCCGCCTCGCCATGGCCGAGATGAGCGGCCGCCGCATCGTCGAAATCGTGCGCGAGGACCTGCGCCCGTCCCGCATCATGACCCGCGCCGCGCTCGAAAACGCCATCACCGTCGACATGGCCATCGGCGGGTCCACCAACGCCGTCATCCACCTGATCGCCATCGCCGGACGCCTGGGCATCGATCTGCGCCTCGACGAATTCGACCGCATCTCGCGCCGCACGCCCTACATCGCCAATATCAAGCCTTCGGGCGACTATCTGATGGAGGACTTCTTTCAAGCCGGCGGTCTGCCCGCCGTCATGAAGGAGATTCTGCACCTGCTCCACCACGATGCCCTGACGGTCACTGGCAAGACGGTCGGCGAAAACGTGGAGCGTGCCGAATGTTTCCGCCGCGAGGTGATCCGCACCGCCGCCGAGCCGCTCCATCCCGAGGGCGGGACCGTGGTCCTATACGGCAACCTGGCGCCCGATGGCGCGGTGATCAAACAGACCGCCGCCTCGCCGCAGCTTCTGCAGCATCGCGGCCGGGCTTACGTCTTCGAGAATTACCAGCAGATGCGCGCCCAGATCGATTCCGCCGATCTGCCGGTGGACGCATCCACCGTGCTGGTGATGCGCAACTGCGGACCCAAGGGCGCGCCCGGCATGCCCGAATGGGGGCACATCCCCATGCCGCGCGTGCTGCTCGAACGCGGCGTCGCCGACATGGTCCGCATCAGCGACGCGCGCATGAGCGGCACCAGCTTCGGTACGGTGGTGCTGCACGTGGCGCCCGAATCAGCCATCGGCGGCCCGCTGGCGGCGGTGCGCACTGGCGATGAGATCGCGCTGGATGGGGCCGGCCGCCGCATCGACCTGCTGGTCCCCGCCGAAGAGATCGCCCGCCGCCTGGCCGATTTCCGTCCCGCCCCGCCGCATTATGAGCGCGGCTATGGGCGCCTCTTCCTGGACCATGTCACCCAGGCGAACCAAGGCTGCGACTTCGATTTTCTGCAGGCGGGTGGTTGTGGGGCAGGCTCCCAACTGGGGGATGGGCGTTAAGACAAGGCACTCTGATCCCGGGTGCTGGTATCTTCAGGTAGATGGAGCCGAGCCCCGCCGCGCTGCACGTGGCCAGCGCGGGCCCAAGAGGGCTCGGAGCGGCCGGCTTACCATTACAAATAAGCCCGGACTGAAACTCCTGATCGGCGGTTAGGGGCACCCCGGTGATAGCGTTTACGAGAGCCACCTCGCCGCTTGGAATGTTCGCCCCTCCCCCATCCGCGGTCGGAGTCGCGGCGAAGCAGGTCGCGGTGGGCGCCGAACACGGCGCGGCGCCGGCCACCAGCCCGCTGTCGTATCGCCAGTTGAACGCGAACCACGGCCCACGCTTCCACGGCTGGTATTGCAAGTGCGTGGTCTGGTTAAAGAGCTCGTCGTGGTCGATGCGAAAGACCTCATTTTCCAAAAGTTAGCGGTTGCTGGGCGAGGCCGCTCTCGACAAGACGCCGGCCAGGAGTATCCCAGCACTCGATCGTCTTAAGCCTTTAATCAGCACCTCCGGCTTGCCACGGCGCACAAGCGCCGCAACAACTTCCACATATTACAATCCCATTACGATTTGTGGCCGTTGACAGCTATACCAACGGGGGTATAGTATCATGGAAAGAAGGACCGTGCAGATGGCACACGTCATTCGCGACAAGAAAAAGCTGCTAAACAGGGTTCGCCGCATCAAGGGCCAGGTTGAAGCTGTCGAAAGATCGCTGCAGGAGGGCGCCGAATGCTCGCATATTCTGCATACGGTCGCCGCTTGCCGGGGCGCGATAGACGGACTAATGTCCGAGGTCATTGAGGGCCACATCCGATTTCACGTGGTCGATCCGGACCATCATCCGACTTCAGAACGTGCTAAAGCGGCCCAAGAGTTGATCGATGTCATCAAGATGTACCTGAAATAAGCACTTATGATGGGGGGACAGGCCATGTCAGAATCTCAAACGCATGACCGCGAGCACGACGAGCTGGGGGGCGACCACATTGAGTGGGTTGAATTGGGAAGAATCGGCTTTGTCGGACTGGCGATCGCCGTAACGTGGCTTCGGCTGTGTCAGCCCTTGGCGCATTTCGATATCGCCGGCTTTGCGGCAGTCCTGATCGGCGGCTACCCAATATTCCACGAAGCTTTCGCCGATCTCCTATCCCGCCGCATGACCATGGAACTCTCCATGACCATAGCCCTGGTCTCCGCACTCGCGATCGGAGAAGTGTTCACAGCACTGGTGATTGTGTTCTTCGTCCTGATCGCCGAAGTCCTTGAAGAATTGACCGTCGGCCGCGGACGCCGCGCAATTAAGGATCTCCTGAATCTCCTGCCGCAGCAGGTGGAACTTCGGCGCCCAGACGGCGTACAATCCGCGAGCTTGAGCGAATTGCGCATCGGGGATGTGGTACTGGTCCGGCCGGGCGGCCGGGTGCCAGTTGACGGTGTGGTGGTGGGCGGGCACTCGTTCATCGATCAGGCAACCATTACCGGCGAGTCCATGCCGGTCGAAAAGATTCCGGGCGCCAATGTTTATGCAGGCACAGTTAATCAGTCCGGAGTGCTTGAAATTCAGACGGAAACGGTGGGCGGTGACACGGCCTTTGGGAAGATTATCGAGGCGGTCGAGCAGGCCGAGCGCTCACGCGCTCCAGTGCAGAAGACAGCCGATCGCCTGGCGGGCTACCTGGTCTACTTTGCCTTGATTTGTGCGGCGTTCACGTTTGTCCTCACGCACAACGCGCGCTCCACTATTTCGGTGGTGATCGTGGCCGGCGCTTGCGGCATTGCCGCCGGCACACCCTTGGCAATCCTGGGTGCTATTGGACGCGCCGCGCGGCACGGCACGATCGTGAAGGGCGGCTTGTACATGGAAACGCTAAGTAAAGTGGATACGGTGGTGCTCGATAAGACCGGCACGCTCACACTCGGAAACCCCGAGGTCGTATCCATCGACCCTTCGGCCGGAATCGGGCGCGAACGATTGTTGCATGTTGTCGCGAGCGCGGAGCGCTACTCCGAACACCCTTTGGCGCGCGCCATTTTGGCAGCAGCTCACGGAGCAGCCCTCGGACTGGCAGATCCGGAACGGTTTTCATACACACCCGGCAAAGGGATTTCTTGCCTTGTGAATGGAAAGGAGACCGTCGTCGGAACCAGGGCATTTCTGCGGGAGCACGGCGTGGAGGCCTCCACGCCTCTTGTGGATCACGACTCCTCCAGCGAAATACTGGTAGCTCAGGGCGGCGTACATTTGGGGAGCCTGAGAATCGCCGATGTGCTGAGGCCTGAGGCGGTCGAAGCCGTGCGGGCGCTGCGGGAGATGTCCATCAGAACGGTTCTTCTCACGGGGGACACGGCCTCAATTGGCCGAGCAATCGGACATCAGCTTCGCGTCGACGAGGTGGAGGCGGAACTGCTGCCTCAGCAGAAGCTGGATCGCGTTAGAAGTCTCCGTAGCGCTGGCAAGACGGTCGCGATGGTTGGCGACGGGATCAACGACGCTCCCGCGCTGATGGAGGCCAACGTCGGAATCGCGATGGGTTCCGGCACCGAGATCGCACGCGAAAGCGCCAACGTGCTGCTTCTCGGCAACGACCTCCTAAAGGTGGTCGAGGTGATCAAGATCGCGCGCCGCTGCCGCCGCATCATTATGACTAATTTCGCGGGAACCCTGAGTGTGGATGCCGCGGGAGTCGCGCTGGCGGCGTGCGGATATCTGAACCCTGTCCTCGCAGCATTGATACACGTGACCTCGGAGATGGTGTTTATTCTCAATTCCGCCCGATTGCTTTCGCGCTCGTCCAAAGCGCGGCAGCCAGCCCCTCTCGCCGAGGGGATGAGGACGCCCGCAACCGAACAGACGGCGGCCTGAGCCCGCGCCCAGCTTACCGTCAGTCGATCAAGAGTGGAAACGGCTTCTTTCCCACGAATTCGACCACTCCCCGATCGCGGACTGGTCGCTCGTGGTAGTCAACAGGTTGGAGGTCGGGAACGAGTGACGCGAGTTCATTCTTCCCCAGTGGTTTGAAGTTACCCCCTGGTCGCGCTATCTCCGAACCCCAATGTACAGCCATCTTACAGATGAACAGGCCGCCGGGTTTCAAGGCGGAAACGACCTTAGGAAAGAGAGCCCGGTCCAAGTGATAAAACAGGACGATCAGATCGAAGCGTGCGGTGTCAAAGTCGTACTCTGCCGCATCGATTGCAAAGAGTTTGATTTTGACATTGAGCTGAGCAGCGGTTTGACTGAGTTCACCAATAGCGACCTCGGAAACGTCTACTGCGCTTACCTGCCACGCTCTCTCCGCCAGCCACAACGCATGTCTTCCTAGCCCCGCTGCAAGGTCCAGCGCCGTGCCTGCGTTCGGGAATGCCCGATCCACCATACGCTCGTAAGCCGAAATAAAAAATGGGTCTGGCTTGGTTAACGAAGGCAGTCCCTCCTGATACTTGCGATCCCAAATCGCTCTGTTGTCTGTGTCGTCCATCGCTCTCGCAATTCGGCGGCCAAATCGTAGTTCATCTCGAACGAGGAGCCCGGGTTCGGGTCTCATTCAGGGCCCTGTTTTCGGTGTGGCGACGTTTGGCGCCTCTGCCGGCGATGCGGCAGGCTCGACGCCATACCTGCTTGAGCGAGCACGCATCCAGCCGGCTTGCCAAAGGAAAATCCGGAAGTACTTCAACGAAAACTAGAAGTGGAATCCTACCGTAGCCGTCATGGCGCGCGGCGTGACGTAGTGTGTTCCGCTGAAGGTCGAAAGGAAATTGTAGAGCGCGTACTTGTCCGTCAAGTTCACCACAGTGAATCGCAAGCTCCACTTGTACCTGTCGCCGTTAAAGAGATTGTCGACACCCACGGCCGCGTCGAAGAGGCTGCGGGGTTGAATGCGCGGCGGATTGTGGTCGTCGTTCTCCGTGCCGGGAGCCGGGATCTTCACCAGGCTCGATCCGTACATGGATCCTGGGCACAAACCAGTCGGGCTAATCGGCGTGGTGGGAGTCGCGTGCACACTCCCGCAATAAAGTCCGGCTTGGAACTGCTGGTCGGGCGTAAGTCCGGATACATCCACCTCGCTGTCAGTGCCATTCGGCCCATTGTTGCAATTGCCTCCGATGCAAGGCACCGGGCCGGCCACCAAGCCGCTATCGTAGCGCCAGTTGAACCCGAACCAGGGCCCTTTCTTCCAGGGCTGGTATTGCAGGTGAGTGGTTTGATTGAAATTCTCATCGTGATCGATACGGAATACCGCGGTCGATCCCACCGAGGATGGCGTGGTGCCGATTCCGCTCACCTGCGGTCCGAAGAAGCGCGCCGCCACCGACGAAAAGACGGTGAAGGCCGTGAATCCGTGGAAGTTCGGCACGCTGACGCGCACCGCATAACCGGGAATCTTCGAACGGGCCCATTCAATCGGATAGGTAACCGGAGTGTTGCCAAACACGCTGAAGTCGTAGGCCCGGGTTGTGTATTTCCAGATATACTCGCCATCCACAACCACCCACCTTCCAAACGCTTGCCCAAGCCCGGCGTGAAATTCGTTGCGCGTGCTGGGGCTCAGAGGGGACGTCAGGCAGGGATAGCCTTGAATGGCGGTCGAGATGGCGTTGACCACCGGATCGTTGCATCCATTGCTGGCCAGGACCAGGTTCTCGTTGAAAGGCGTTTCCATCGTGCGGGCGTAGGAGAACCGCAACACGGTGTTCGTCTGTTTGAAGTTGTAAGCGGCCCCCACGCGAGGCTCTGCCTGCCTGGCGGTGCTGATTCCGTAGTACAGATCGCCGCGGAGTCCGAGATTAAGAGTCAGGTGTTTCAGCGTAATCGAGTCCTGAATGTAGAGCGCCGTTTCTTTGATGTCGGCATGGCCTAGATAGTTGTAAAGCCCAACGCCGGGCCCCGGCCGTGTCAGGTCATACGCGGCCAGCAAGGGAACAAATCCGCTATTCTGCTGCAGACTTCCGGCGCATTGGGAGGGATTCGTAACCGTAGGGTCCGTATCCGGGCTTCCGTCGGCATTCAGACACGGCGGGTTTAAACCGGGGTCTACGATGCCGAAGGTGTCGTTCTCGGTGAGGAATGTGTGCTGAAACACCACGCCAGCCTTCAGGTTGTGAATGCCCTTCATGTAAGACAAGCTGGCGCGAACCCCGGCATTGGTCAGCCGGCGGCTTTGACCGATGCTGGTCGACTGGAGGTCGGGAGCGAAGTCGGCGTAGGGGTCACGGCTCGGATAATAGTTGAACTGATCCTGCCGCACGTAGCCGCCGAACGTCAGCACGGTGGTAGGGCTGAGCAAGCGGGTCCACGTCGGGGCGATGTTGAACGTCCTGATTTTCGAGCGCTGATCCGCCGACCCTACCGGCTGCCCGTCCGGCCCCAGTCCTCCATTGTCGACCACCAACCCGGACCAAGCCGACGCGGTTTGAGTGTCGTAGGAATTCGGCGTTTGGAACCACGACCGCGTAAACCCGAGGTTTAAATTGAGGCTGTCCGGTTGGGACGGCTTGAAGTCGATGCGGTCGAAGAAGTTCTCTTCGTTGCCATGATCGTGCAGTGTCTGGTGTTCCGGGCCATCCAGGAATCGGCCCGTATTCAGACCGTTCGCCGAAATGAAGTTGCCCCAGTTCTTCCCGCCATACGCGAGATCGAATCCCGCGTTGGCGCTGCCGAAGGTGCCATAGGATGTGGTCACGCTTCCATGCGGCTCGGTGTTATCGAGTCCCGACCTGGTAGTGGCCACAATCACCAGACTGGTTTTGCCGCCATATTCGGCCGGGGGAGCCCCCTGTATCACTTCCAGCGACTCGACTGCATCGACGGGAAGCTGATTGGAGAAGACCTTGCTCTGCTGGTCGGTAATCGGCTGGCCGTCGACCGAGAATGAGTTCGAGGCGTGATCCCCGAATCCATGAAACAGGCCGTTGGAATCGGCGCTGATCCCTGGCGCGGCCAGGGTGACGAGGGAACTCAGTGAGGAGGACTGGCTCTCGAGCGGCAGCTTGTCGAACAGGCCGCGATCGACGTCCGTGTGGCTAATCGGTGTACTCTCGACCAAATCCGCGCCGGCCTCAACGGTGACCGACTGCGTCTCCTTGCCGAGGGTCAGGCTGATCTTCAGCTCCATCGGCACGGCCGAACGCACGTTGATGTCCTCGGCGGCGATCTGAAACCCGCTAGCCGTAGCCGCCGCGGACAGATGGTAATTATTGTACGGAAGGTTATCGAACTCGAACTTGCCTTGGCTATCGCTCACGGTGCTGCGGCTGTAATGGGAGACCGGGTTCTCGATGGTGACGGCAGCGCCGGCGACAACCGCTCCCGAGGGATCCAGGACCGATCCGTGAACCGTTCCGCTACTGGATTGAGCAAAGCTGGAGAGCGCGCAGCCGAGGGATAGCGCAAAGCAGACCAAGGCAACCGAAGCGAACCTCTTCATATTACTCGATCATCGTAGGGCTGAATGGCGCGATCCTAGCACAATCCGACCGGCGGCCTGGTGCTAACGGTGAATGATCTGGCTCCGGCGATAAGCGGACAGCGCGTTGGACGACCGGCTCGCCGGCTGCGGCTGGCGGCCTTACCAGTTCACAAGCCGGCGAATGCCGTGGGCCTGCCTCTTGCTGGCAATGAACTCCTGTTGGTTGCTCAGGGTGATGAGCCAGCGCTGGCTGCTCAACGCGCTCATCTTGCGGACATGATCGACATTCACTAGGGCGTTCCGATGGATACGCTGAAAGCTGGTGTTTCTCAGGCGCTCTTCCAGTACCTTAAGCGTCTGGGTGGCTTGGTATCGCTTGCGCGCAGTGGTGATCCAGACGATGTCGCCTTCCGCATTGAACGCGAAAACCTCGTTGGCGTCGAGCAGAAAATATTCAGCACCGGCTTTACCGACGATCTTCTTCAACCGCTGGCCGGGGAGCGGCGGCTCCGCGATCTCCTGCAGGCGCGCCAGCCTCTCGGCGGCTTCCTGGCCGGTAAGACGCTTGGCCTTCTCCATGGCTTCGGCCAGCCGGTCCCGCCCGACGGGCTTCAGGAGATAGTCGATCGCGCCGGCCTCGAAGGCGTCCAGCGCGTACTGGTCGTAAGCGGTGACGATGACGACTACCGGCAGGTTCGTCCCGTGGTGGAGCTTGCGGATCACTTCAAAGCCGCCCATCTCGGGCATCTGGAGATCCAGCAGGACCACATCCGGGTGCCGGCTGGCGATCTGGTCCAGCGCCGCTGCGCCGCTGTCCGCCTCGCCGACCACCTCGATGCCGGCCATGGATTCCAACTCCTCGCGCAGCACCTTGCGCGCGACCGGTTCGTCATCGACGATCAGCGTCTTCAGTCCCATGCCTAAGCGCCAAGGCTCAGACCCTTGTAGCACACAGGAGCCGGATCGCAGGATGCTTTTCGGATGGACGGGCGGGCCGGGGCGGCCGGCGGCCTGAGAATCGGGGTGGACGGGTATGGCCGGGCTCATGAAAGCGCGACCGCTTCGTTGGACATCAGCCCGGGTGACGCGGGCCTGGCCGGCAGAACGAAGGCGACGGTGGTGACACCGTGCTCCGCGCGAATATCGAAGCGCGCCGTGGGTCCGTAACACAACTCCAGCCGGCGGCGGACGTTGGACAAACCGATCCCCGATGGAGGGTCGCTTTGCGACAACAGACCGGGAGACCCGTCCCACACGCCCGAGTTTGAGACTTCCACGGAGACGGTCTCACCGTCCCCTTTGATTTTGAGATGCACGAACCCCGCGCCCATGCGCGAAGCCACGCCGTGTTTCACCGCATTCTCCACTAGAGGCTGAATCGAAAGCAGGGGAATAGTCGCGCGCAGAGCGGTTGGATCGGCGTCCACCCTTGTTTGGAGCTTGGGGCCGAGGCGCAATTCCTCGATTTCCAGATAGGCGCGGACGATACGCAACTCCTCTTCGACTTCCACCAGGGTGCGTTCGGAACGTAGCAGGTAGCGATACACATCTGCCAGATTCAGCACCATCCGGCGGGCTTCCGTGTTGCTGCGGTCGATGGTCCCGTACAGCGTGTTCAGAGAATTGAACAGGAAATGGGGGTTGATCTGCGCCTGCAGAGCCTTCAGTTCCGCCTGCGAGACCAGGTTCTGCATTTGGACGCCGCGGAGTTGCTCGACATGCTCGGCGACAGCGGCTCCCAGGTGCGCCAGTACGGTGAGGTCTTCGCTGAGATAGCGCCGTCCGCCGTCGCGCGGGCCGAGCAGGAGATAGGCGGCGTCGCCCCGCGAGAAGCGCAGGGGCAATACCGCTTGCACCCATCTGGGGATGGCGTAGCGCGCCGAACCGAGCACTGCTACGGGAGCGGCGAGCGGCGGGCCGACTGTGGGACTCTGCGCCGTCAAGTCGCAGCGCGCGGCATGCAGGAAGCGGGTAATGGCTTCCGCGGCCAGGCGCAGGTATTCGGCTTCGTCGCTTACGGCATGCGAGAGGTCGTGCAACTCGCGGAGAGCCTCATCCGGGTTGGAGCGCAGGAAAATGGCGCTGGTCAGCAGGCGCTGGATGCGATTGTGGACCCAGACGAACAGCGTCAACAGCAGGCCTGCCGATACGAAGATCACTCCGGCATCAAAAGGGTGTTGGAGATGCTCGGTGAGAGCCCGTGATTGCAGGATGCGGATGGATGCGAGTAGCGCGGCGGCCGCCAGCGTGGCGTTCACGATGAAGCGCAGAAACGCGTCCATGAGCAAGAAGCGGTAGTCCTGCAGCAATACGAGCAAGGCTAGGGGAAGGCCCGCGTGATGCAGGGCGGCTTCCTTGGACCAGGCTAGCTGGGTGTGTGCGGCGCCAAAATGTGCGAAGGAAATTGCAAAGAGAAACAGACCCATGGCGCCGGCCAGTCGCGACCCGGCAGCGCGATTTTCCTGACGCCATTCCAGGATTACAGAGAGGATGGTGAGGGCTGCAAAACCCAGGGTCACCACCAGCAGCGCGGCGTAGTGCAGGGCGGGCAGATGGCTCAACCAGTCGCCCAGGTGAAGCGCTACGGCCACGCTGCTCACGATGTAACCGGCGATCCACACCGCGCGTCGGCGCGACTGGAGAGAGATGTGCAGCAGGACTGCCGGCAGCAGGCTCAAGACGGAGAAACTAAGGGCGACGATGGCGCCCGCGATCAGGCCGCCGCCAGGGCCGGCTGCTAGTGCCACAAGGGAGCCGAGATTCCAGAGCATCGCCAGCGCCGCGGCACCTACCGGCAGGCTGCTGCGTTCGTCGCCCGCGTGGCGACGGTTCACCAGAAAAAAGTACAGCAGCATCCCGAAGATCACGGCGCCGGCGCAGTGGCCGATCGTGTTTACGAGAACCGGCTCGTGGATGCTTAGCCAATCGGGCATGGTCGCTGCCTACAGTCAATTGTCGGCCAATGTCATGCGGCCCCGACGGCTATTGTATCGTGGTGTCCGTTGCCGCTGCCTTCGCATTCCGCTGATCCGGCAACATAGATCGACCATCCAGACAAGTGGCCCGCCCGCCGGAAACTCCTTTGGCGTAACACCCTTTGGACGTAAAGTTACGACGTGCGTGGTCCAGGTCGGGGAAAGCGGAAGCTTTCCATTTCGCGAAGCGAGGAAGTCCGCACACTGCTCCTAATAGGTGCTGGCATCGCCATTCCTCTCGCCGCAGCAGTATTGGCCATCTCCGAGACGGGCCGCCCCGATCTTTCCGATCTCGTCCCGATCGGGAATTCGGCAGAGAATTGCGTCGTTCTCAGTTGGTCAACCCTGCTGCACGATCATACTCATTCTTTGGCCGCTGGGTCCCCGCTCTTTATCGGCGCGCCAGTTCAGGCCCTAGGCTATATGGTCGAAAGCGATCGTCCAAAGGGCGAAGGGGAGTGGGTCCGCGATTTCGTCCTGCTACCCGAAGCCGGAAACCTGTTGCATCCGGCGCATCGATTCGGGGACCAAATGATCACTGTTCACCTCGCTCCCGACGCGCGAGTCCGGTTCTCGCGGAGGGCTCTGGTCTGGGTATGGGGAACATTTCGAGCCTCTGCCGGCGGTCCGGCCGGCTCGAAGCCTCTTTACTCACTTGAGCGGGCGCGCGTTCATGCGGCCGACATGGAGGAAATCCGGCAGTACTTCAAATGACCACGACCCGGTGGCGACTCATGCCGCGCAAAATGAAAGACGCCATCGTGCGAGTACCCAGTTCTGCCCAATCGCTGTTGATAACAGCCCTTCCCACCAGGAATCTCGCCTGTCGTCGAGGAGAGGCGGCCGGATTAGTACCCGGAAGTCGGCCAGCATCCTTTAATGAGATCCCGCTCCGGCCAACCCAATCCGGATCGGTCCTGGGAAACGCCGTTCCGCGAAAATGGGCAATACATTTCGTTCCCGGTACTTTGGAGCCGAGTAGTCGGCATCACCGCCGTGCGGCGAACCGACGTCAGCTTTCAGCTCCCCGAAGTCGCCTTACCCGCCTAGCAAAACCCAATAAAGAACCAGCACCGGCCCCCCAGGTTTGGTTCACTGATCAGCTTGCGGCACGAACACAAGTTCGCTGGCGCAACGCTGTACGCCACAAATTGAAGAAACCTCTATCGATCACGTGACCACCCATCCCCCGAATACACTGAAAACAAAGGCCAAAGTGCCAGCGGCACGCCACCAGTTCACCGCCGCCGTGCTATCGTGAAGTCGGGACAAATGAGACGCGTGCACCGTCTACGGCCACCCGCCCATTGCCGCAGCTCTTTGAAAACCCCAATCCACAGCGCCGGAACCAAAGCACCCGCTTGAAATCGGCCTCGCTTGCTCAACTTCCGCTACCACCGCCTTCCCGCCGACCCACAACAAGACCCCACACCCCATCAACGCGGAGATTGGTTTCGCCATTTTTCCAAGTGCATGTAAAAAAGCAACTTATTGGCTTCGTTCGTAAGTAAATGAACCACGGCTGCTTCGCCTCTCGACCCTGCGCGCCACCACCGTCGCCCGATTAAGCCGGTCCCGACAACCCAGCCGCTCGGATGCATACCACGGGCCGGACCCGCCAAGAGCAGGCCGGTCGAAAATCCACAATCCAATCAACGGTAAATATTAGGCTTCCGCGAAATTGGTTTTGGTCGGCACAAAAGCACCCCACGGACCCCGGATGCACAATTCCGCCCAATCCTGCGCACTCTTGCATAACGGATTCGCCCCCGCGCCCGCTTACCCCTTCGCCCGCTCAGCCACGCACAAGCTCTCACCCACCCTACAAAAGCAAATAACCCACAAGCGTCTGGAAACAAAGACTAAACCAAATTCGCTGCCCAGTCTTCATCCGCCGCCCTGCTAACGGGATAGTGGGCCGCCCGGCGCGCACAGTCCCAGCGTCGCTTCCCAAACCAGCAAGAATACAAAACGAAGCCAAAAAGGGGGGTATCCACCCAGCGCAAATGGGGGTATTCATCGACCCGCCCACCGCAATCAAAAAACCCTTGACACCGTCCACAAGTTGGCATATAGTGTTTTATATACACCGTGTCACACACAGCATCAAGCCCGGACCCCTTCGACAACCTCCGCCTGGAGCTCCGGCGCGGCTGCCTCGTCCTGGCAGTCCTCGCCCAACTCCGCGCCGAGCACTACGGCTACGCGCTGCGTAAGGCCCTCGCCGACCGCGGCATGGCTATCGACGAAAACACCCTCTATCCGCTCCTCCGCCGCTTGGAAACCCAGGGCCTCCTGGTCAGCGAATGGCGCGAGGAAGAGAAGCGTAACAAACGCTTCTACCGCCTCTCCAGCCACGGCCAGGGCGTTCTCGATCAACTGCTGGAAGAGTGGCAAAGCATCAATGCGTCGCTCACCCGCATTGCTGAAGGCGACGCGCTGTGGGAGCTGAAAGCCGAAAGCTGAAATATGGAACTTCTGAATCGTTACTTACACGCAGTTAAATTCTGGTTGCCCAAGTCGCAGCAGGAAGACATCATCGCGGAACTCGGCGAAGACCTCCGCTCCCAAATCGAAGACCGGGAAGCCGCGCTCGGCCGCCCGCTCGACGAGGATGGCTTGGCCGCAGTCCTCAAGCAGCGCGGCAACCCGATGTTGGTGGCAGGCAGCTATCTGCCGCAACGCTCCTTGATCGGTCCCGCGCTGTTCCCCATTTACCAGTTCATTCTGAAACTGGTGATCGTATGGATACTCCCGCCGATCTTCATCCTGGTGGTCGGCCCGGCTACCGTTCTGTCGGGCCGCGACCCGTCTCTGGCGCTGGCCGAAACAGCGTGGACGCTGCTCATGGCAGCCGTCTTCGCCTTCGGCGTCATCACCCTGGTGTTCGCGGCCATGGAACGCTATCCGCACGAGTCCATGCTCAAGTGGGACCCCTGCCGGCTCCCGCGCGTTCCGCCAGCGGAGCCCATCACCCAGCCTCAGCCAGTGCCTGGTTACAGGGCCATCGCCGAGTTGCTGGCCGCGATCGGCGCCAGTTTGCTGTGGATCGAGGTGATGTGGCTCCGCACCAGCTTCGATTTCAACGGCGTCGCCATCACTCTGGCGCCCGTCTGGCGCAGCTTCTTCTGGCCCATCCTGTTGGTCACGCTGAGCGGCGTGCCCATCGGACTGATGGGATGGCTGCGGCCCTGGTGGATGCGAGCGCGCTCGTGCGTGCGTCTGGCGGTGGACGGCGTCACGCTGGTTTTGACCGGCGCGCTGGTTAACATGGGACCCTGGGTGCGCGTGGCCGCGCCCAACCTTCCAGCCGCCGGAGTGGCGGACGCCAATCACTGGGCCAACGTGGGCACCTCAATCGGGCTCGGCGTCGTCGCCATCATTACCCTGGTGGACGCCGTGCAGGAAGCGCGGCGCCTGGTGCGGCAGAAGCCGGCCGGCAACCACGCCCCAGTCGCGGTTCGCCGGTAGCCCGCCCTTCCTGGCTGTCAAGCGCGACTCCGCCGCCTCGCGACCGGCGGCTTCGTCAGGTGGAAAGGTACCGTTATCTGCCGGACTGGTACCGTTACCCCACGGGCACAGCCCATTAGCCGGCCTGGGGCGGCATCTGCGGGCGCACCTTCGTGTATAATGAGAAAAATACCTGGAGGCAGGTTTAGATGTTCAGTCGAGTTCTGTTAAGCGTCGCAGTGTGTCTAGCCGTGGGCGGCGAGTCTCTCATGGCTCACGACCCGCACGATCCGATCGTCACTGTAGCGGTTTCCCCTAACTTCGCACAAGACTCTACCGCGTTCGCCGCAACCGATTATCTTTCGCTCAAACTCGGCGTGTATGCGCTCCTCAAGTCGACCAACGGGGGAGTTACCTGGTCTGCGGTAGCAGGCTTGCCGAACGTGCGCAAGATGATGGCGGTAGTCTTCTCGCCTGCGTACAGTAAGGATCAGACTGTTTTCGTGGCTGGCTTGGGTGGTCTTTACAAGACCGTCAATCAGGGCGCCACCTGGACCCTGGCTTCGAGTCTGGTATTGGAGAACGTGGCCTTGTCCCCGAATTTCGCCACCGACAACACGCTCTTTATCGTCACCTCTAACATCAAGGTTTACAAGTCCACTAATCGTGGGCAGACCTTTACCCAGCTCACCTTGCCGAGTTCAGTCACCTCGGCGCTGAATGTAATTGCCGTGTCTCCGAATTACGCAGTGGACGAGACTGTCCTGTTCGGCACCGCAACCAACGGGATTTTCAAATCGGTTAATGGCGGCTCCAGTTGGGTCTCGGTCACCGCCACGCAGCCGTTTCCCGCAGTGACCGCACTGGTTTTCTCGACGGGTTTCAGCTCAGACCAAACGGCCTTTGCGGGTACCGCTTCCGGGGTGATGATTTCCACGAACGGAGGATCTTCCTGGTCGGTCTCCAGTGCGGGTCTGTCGGATGGGAATGTAAATTCCATTACGTTATCCCCCAATTACTTGCAGGATGGCACGATGTGGGCCGCGACGGCAGTGGGCGGGGTTTTCCAGTCCACTAACCAGGGGACCTCATGGACGGTTACGCCCCTGATTAATCGGGAGCTGTCGGACCTGACGACATCGCATTATCATAATGTCGCTGCGGCCAACGGCGCCGCCGGCATCACGCTGCTTCTGTCGACCTATGAAGGGATGTGGACTTCGCCCAGCAACTCGATATCCTGGCAATACATCGACATCATTCCCACCCGGCTTGTCAGGCACATTTCGATCTCGCCCAACTACGCCAGCGATCAGACCTTATTCGCCAACACTTACGGCGGCGGTAACTTGTGGACCACCAACGGCGCGGCATCTTGGTTTTTCCAGAATACCGGAATGACTCTCCCGTATACCGATGCCGCGGCTATCTCCCCCGATTTCGCGACCGATAAAACCGCATTCACCGGGACTGCCGGGAACCTGGAGAGAACCACCAACGGCGGATCCACCTACCAGCAGATGGCCATGCTGGGAGCGGCGGCACACGTCCGAGGCCTGGCTGTCTCTCCGGCGTTTGCACAGGATGGAACGGTCCTCATCGGGGTGAACAACGCACAGGACTCGGTAAATCCCCCGTATGTGTACTATCAGGGCAAACAGTATCCTAATCAGGGCGTGTTCCTCTCTACGAATCAGGGCGACAACTGGATTCCCACCAGCTTGTCGCCCCCCATCAATTCGGTGGCTATCTCGCCGGGATTCGCCTCCGACCGCACGGCGTTCGCGGCAAGCGCCAGCGAGGGGATCTACAAGTCCACGGACGGCGGCATGACCTGGACGTCTGTCTCTCTGCCGAGCCCGGTGGTACAAATCGGCGTGGTGGTGGTTTCTCCGGCATTCCCCACAGACCAAACCGTGTTTGTCGCTCCCATCACAGGGGGTCTCTTGAAATCTACAAATGGCGGCTCAACCTGGACCGTGCTTCCCCGGACCAGCAGCCTGTTGATCCTCGATATTCAATTGTCCCCGAACTACCTCTCCGACCAGACCTTCTTTGCCGCCACCATCCAGTCGGGCGTGATGAAATCCACTAATGGCGGAACTTCGTTGCTCCCGATGAGCGCATTTCCGGATCAGTTTGTCACGGCAGTGGCGGTTTCTCCGAACTACACCAACGATCAGACGGTGTACGCGGCGGCCTATCATAGTATCTACAAGTCCGCGACCGGCGGCACCGTGTGGACCGATACCATTCCACCGGCGCGCATCGAGGAGTCTCGTACCGTCGACTCCAATACCACCGGCCAGCCTCCGCCGACCATCACCTACCAGGGGACTTGGTCTTCCACCAAGTCGGCGAGCGCCAGCACCGACGCCTACATGACCACGGCCACGTCTCAGAACACAGCGGTCCTCAACTTTACGGGCACTGGCGTTCGTTGGGTGAGCATGATTGGACCGCTTCAGGGCAACGCCACGATTCTTCTCGACGGCGTGTCGCAAGGCACTGTCAGTCTTACCGCCGCCGCGAATAAATTCCAGCAGACGATTTGGCAGAAACGGGGACTGCCCTGCGCGCCGCACACCTTCACCATTTCCGCCACGCCTAATACGGGGCAGTCGGTCACGCTGGATGCCCTCGACATCTGGATCGATGGCTGTCCGGATGCCGGAAAAGACATGGCTCTTCCTTGATGCGCGGGACAGCGGGCGGAATCCCGCGGCGCGGAGCAGCCCAATCCCCCCTCCGTCTGTTACAATCGTTTATCCCGCGATGGCAAAGACGGAACAGGAATACAGACAGGACATCGTCGATATCGGCCGGTTGGTCTATCAGAAGGGCTGGGTGGCTGCCAATGACGGCAACATCACACTGCGTCTGGATGCGCAGCGCATTCTGGCGACCCCCACGGGCGTGAGCAAGGGCATGATGCACGTCGACGATCTCATCGTCATCGATATGCACGGAAAGAAACTGAGCGGCCGGAAAGAGTGTACCTCCGAGGTCGCCATGCACATGAAGATTTACGAGATGCGCGCGGATATTCATGCGGTGTTGCATGCGCATCCGCCGGTGGCTACGGGATTCGCGGCGGCGGGCCGCCCGCTGAACCTGGCGTTGCTGCCGGAGGTGATCATCGGACTGGGCTGCGTGCCGCTTGCGGAGTACGGGCTGCCCGGTACGCCGGCGCTGACCGACCCGCTGATCCCCTACATCCCCAAGTACGATGCCATTTTGATGGGGAATCACGGCGCGGTGAGCTACGGCGAAGATGTCTACAAGGCCTTTTTCCGCATGGAAACCATGGAACACTTCGCGCGCATTTCGCTGGTGGCGGAACTGCTGGGCGGTCCCACCGTGCTGCCCAAGGCGGAAGTGGAGAAGTTGTTCGATTCCAGAACGCGATATGGCGTGAAGGCCCGCGCGGCCATGGAGCCGGGCTGTCCGGTGTATGCTGAACAAGTGCCGCAAGGCGAAAGATTCTACGTAACGCGCGAAGAACTGATCGGCATGGTGGATGAGGCGCTGCGGGCGCGCGGTGTAAGTTGAATCCGAAATTCAGAGCCGCTCGCCGTGAGGGAGCGGTTTGGGAGAGTCTAGATGGGTGAAGCGTTAGGATTGATCGAGACACGCGGACTGGTCGCCATGATCGAGGCTTGCGACGCCATGGTCAAGGCCGCCAAAGTATCGCTGGTGGGCTGGGAAAAGATCGGGTCCGGGTACGTCACCGCGATGGTCCGCGGCGATGTGGCGGCGGTCAAGGCGGCTACCGACGCGGGAGCGGCGGCGGCGCGCCGGGTGGGCGAACTGATCGCCGTGCATGTGATCGCACGCCCGCACCAGAGCCTGGAAGACATTCTACCGATCGGCAAGACGCAAAATGCCGCGGCTGGAAAGTAGCCGGTTGATAGGGTCGCGATGATTTTGGCCCGCGTAGTGGGCACCGTGGTGGCGACACGGAAGGACCCCCGGCTGGAAGGCAAGAAGCTCATCGTGGTGAAGCCGGTATCGCCCGAAGGCAAGGACGAAGCCGGCTATCTGGTGGCCGTGGACACCGTCAGCGCCGGATTCAAGGAGCGCGTCCTGGTGGTGTCCGGCAGCTCGGCGCGCATGGCGGAAGGCTGCAAGGACCTGCCTGTGGACACTGCTATCGTCGGCATCGTCGACGACGTGCAACTGGATTGACATGCTGCTGGGCCGCGTAGTCGGATGCGTCTGGTCAACCATCAAGGACAGCCATCTGGAGGGCCAGCGCCTGCTGCTCGTCCAGCCCATGACGCCCGAACTCAAGCCCACCGGCAAGCGTCTGGTCTGCGCCGATTGGACCGGCGCCGGCACGGGCGAACTGGTTTACTGGACGCGCAGCAAGGAAGCCAGCTACGCGTTCCTGCCCGCGGAAGTGCCCGTCGACGCCACAATCACGGGCATTGTAGACTCCATCCATCTGAAGAGGGGCTGAGACATGCTGATCGCGCGCGTCGTCGGTGAAATGGTGGCCACCCGGAAGCACCCCAGCCATGAAGGCCGCAATCTGCTGCTGGTGCAGCCGCTGGAGCTGGATGGGTCGAATCGGGGCGACGCCGTGGTCGCCCTCGACGCCATCGGCGCGGGCGTCGGCGACAAGGTCCTGCTGACCACCGATGGCTATGCGGCCATGAGCAGTCTGGGCCGCATGCAGTCGCCCATCGATATGGCGGTAATCGGCCTCATCGATCATGTCGACCTGGCGTAATTCTCGGTCTCCCGGTCCACGCTCCGCCTTCTGCTGCGAAAGAGCAGTTTGGCGGTGAGCGAAAAGCCCAGCGCCCAGTTCAGAAGCTCCAGGCCGACAAAGGCGTGGTGCAGCATCCAGAAACGCGCGCGCTCGGGCGACGGCTGGTCGGCGGGAACCCAGTCGATGATGCGTCCCAGGAACACAATGTGCGGCGTCAACGCGAATCGTTGCACGATGGCGATGAGCAGCATCAGCAACGCGAGCAGTAGGGAAAAATTCGTTTCGCTGCTGCCGAAAATCAGAACCAGCAGCAGCGCCGCGCCAAGGGCCACCTCGGTCACTCCCCAAGTTTCAAAATACCAGCGGTTCTGCTCGGAAATCTGATGCCGCAACAGGACGCGGGCTGCGCCCGGTCCCAGTTTTTCGAGTTGTTCGGCGGCTTGAGGCGCTGGCTTTTCCAGCAATCGGTCCACCGACCGGAAATTCTGGGTGGCCACCATGTCCATGAAAAAGCCGCCCGCCAGCCATGCCCCCAGGAGGAAGCAAGCGAG
>Ga0187855_10000961_pt1 | contig 23903 bp, 15 predicted proteins | sample June2016WEW_8_10_2_FD_132969 | JGI IMG/M metagenome (GOLD analysis project Ga0187855, IMG submission 132969) | Peatland microbial communities from SPRUCE experiment site at the Marcell Experimental Forest, Minnesota, USA - June2016WEW_8_10 | ecosystem: Environmental > Terrestrial > Soil >...
ATAGCTGCGACGTTCATGGGACAGCGGCTGCAAGCTCGATGGGCCCGCCTCAGAGCTGAAATGGAGGAGCACGAGAAACTCTACGGAATATTCGTGGAGGAAGCTGTACGTCTATTTGTCGATTCTATTCGACAATCGGCAATCGACCCCGCAAAAATTATGCGGCTCTACTCAAAGGTAGCCCGCATACGCCTGACATCGAGTGATCGGGTTCTTCGTGCCGCGGAGGAAGTTGGAAGGCGGCTACTTGAGGCCTATGAGCGGCCGCCGGAAAATCCCGCCGAAGTTCTTGCCCGATACGCGAACGGCGAGGAGAGTATAGATCCGCTCCGAGAGTTTACAGAGGCTTGCCGCGAGGACCGGGCTAAGTCTCTTCAACAAGTTTGATGATGCCCGATACCGAGGATATCCGAAAACCCGCCCCGCGCCGAGATTAAACAGGGACGATTCGCTGTTTGCGGCCCACCGAGATGATCACATCTTTGAAAACGCCGCCAACAGTCGGTCGCGGGCACCCGCCACCATTCTGTCGAGTCCATCGGATGCAGGTTATTTCGGGCTGTCTCCGACTGTGGCATTTCCCACTCCTTATGATCATAAGGCCGGTGCTGAGAATTGAAACGTAACTCAGAAATTGCGAACCTACTTGATCTTTCGGCCAGATTTCGGCACGCAAAGGTGGCGGCACTGGCCCGAAACCGGATCGCACAGTCGGCAGGATCTTTTGGCAAATGGCGCGAAGTCAATCCGCATTCCACATTTACGACCAGCTGCCACACGCAGTTCTGGTCGTAGATTCCGCCCGCGGCATCTGTGGTTTTGTATGGCAAATGAACTCTCATGGCGGCCCCTCCATCAAGTAGTTGAAATACATTCACATGTTCATCCAGCGCCATAGCCCGTTTAGTCCGCCGCCTGTCCGACGTCAACTATCTCTTCGGGGTCGACGACAACTATTTCTCCCTACGCCCCGAGATCTAATTGTCGCCGATCAGCCGCCGGCGCCCGGACACAGATCGCCTCAACCTACACGAGGTCTGCGGTAACCTGGGACAGCGCGTACTCCTGGAGATGGAGGGCGCCGGCGTTGAATTTCATCGAGGCAATCAACGAAGACGGCTGATCGACGCACTCAAACTACGCCGCCAGCAGGCGCTGACCGAGGCGCTGGACGCAGTCATCCATACCGTGCGGGACTTTGGCGGCGATGACCAGGCTGACGACTTGACGTTGATTCTCGTCCGGGGCGTGATGTGAGATAAGGGCTCCCGTAAAAGCGAGTCACCGCAGGGCTCTGGTTGGAATGTAGCGCGCGTGTTCTTCGCCTCGTGGTATCTAGTGGGGAGCCTCATGCACGTCGCGTTTGGACTCGTTGAGCGCGCGAGATGGTGCCATCTTGGCTTCAGGAGTCTGTCTTGTGGGGTGCGATCTCCGTTCCAGCGCCATGAGTGAGATCGTTACATCTCGTATAAAGAAGTAAAGCGAACCTAGCAAGGCGAGCAGGCTGACTCCGAAGCAGGGCACCGACAGGTAGTCAACCTGCGCTCCTATAACCTGGCCTGTAAACAGCGAAAGGACCGTAACGGCGACAAACAGAATGCTCACTGCGCTCAAGATGATGGCGAGGCGAAGAATACGCGCGCGCCGGTAGATAATTTGTATCTGCTCCACGAACAGCTTGGGCCGCGGTTTCTCCTTGGTAGCGTGATCCTTGATCAACTCACGGGCGCGCTCGATCACCCGGCTGTAGCGGTTTGTCATGCTCAACAACAACAGGCCGATGCCGGAAATCACAATGACAGGCGCGATGGACGCTGACAGGATACGAATCAGTTGCGCGACCGGTGTTCCCACGAGAAGCAATCCTCCGGCGAGCCTATAGACCTGGCGTTAGCGCGGATTGCGCCCGCCTCAGCCTTGACATTTGACTTTTGACATTTGAAATTTGACATTGTTTTTCCTCACTCGCCGATCCGGTGCAGCTTCATCAGATTCGTGGTGCCCGCGCGTCCGGGAGGCTGACCTGCCACGAAGACTACCGGCTCGCCGGGCTTCAACGCGCCGTGCTCCACCAGGAGAACGTCCATCTGGTGGAGCATTTCATCGGTCGAGCTGACGTCGGGCGCCAGGATCGGGGTGATGCCGTAATTAATCGCCAACTGCCGGGCCGCCGCTTCATTCGGCGTGATGGCGTAGATGGGAACCGGCGGGCGGTAGCGCGAAACCAGGCGGGCGCTCGAGCCGCTAGCCGTGAAAACTACGATGGCCGCGACTCGGGCTTCGCGCGCGGCGCGGTACGCCGCGTCCGCCAGGATCTCCGCATTGCCCGGGTGGGGACCCGTTTGCGGCTCCTGATAACCGCGCTTGCTGATGGAGCTCTCGGTTTCGGCGGCGATGCGCGCCATAAACTGCACCGCTTCCACCGGGTACTTGCCCACGGATGTTTCCGCCGAAAGCATCACCGCATCGGTGCCGTCGTAGATGGCGTTGGCCACGTCGCTGACTTCTGCGCGCGTGGGCGTGGGATGCTCCACCATGGATTCCAGCATCTGGGTGGCGGTGATGACGAACCGGCGCTTGCGCCTCGCACGGCGGATGATGGATTTCTGGATGCGCGGCACTTTCTCGAGCGCCATCTCCACGCCCAGGTCGCCACGCGCCACCATTACGCCGTCGGCTTCGTCCAGGATCGGCTCGATGTTGTCCCAGGCCGCCGGCTTTTCGATTTTGGCCACGATGGGAATGTTCGCCCCTTTCAGCTCGCTGCGCAGCAGGCGCACGTCGCCGGGAGTGCGGACGAAAGAGAGCGCCACCATGTCGATGCCGGCGGCGATGCCGAACTGCAAATCGGCCAGGTCCTTTTCGGTGATACATGGAATACTGAGGTTGGCGCCGGGAAGATTGATGCCTTGATGATCGGAAATGGGGCCGCCTGCGACCACGCACATGCGGGCGGAGACGCCGTGGGTCGCGAGCACACGCAACTCGACCGCGCCATCGGCGAGCAGTACGCGATCGCCGGGTTTCACGTCCCTGGCGAATTTCGCGTAGCCGGTGGAGGCGCGCTCGCAGTTGCCAGAGACGGGCTCCGCCGTGATGATGAATTCGGCGCCGGTCTGGAGCTCACAGCCGCACGTTTCGAATTTCCCAAGGCGGATTTTCGGACCTTGCAGATCCAGCAGAATGGCGGGAAATGTGCCGGTTTCCCGGGCCAGCGCGCGGACTGCTTCGATGCGCGCCTGATGCTCCTCGCGCGTGCCGTGGGAGGCGTTCAGGCGGAAGACGTCCACGCCGGCGGCGAGCAATTGCCCGAGCAGAGAGTCGCAGGCCGGCCCGAGCGTGGCCACGATCTTTGTGTTAGTAGTCAATGTGGAAACTATCTAGGCTGTCCACTACAGTAATCTTGCAGTGACTTCCCTGATTCGCCTCTAGCTAGGGCGCTGGATCTTGGCAGCGACCTTTACTTCTCCACGACCATAGAATCCGTCAACAGTTCGGATCACGACCGCCTCGGTTCTTCTTAGTTGAGCCCACGCGGTGATCGCCGATCGCCCAGCCGAATCGATTAGCACTCCATTCATGTGCAAGGGCCGTGCACGGCTCGTCCTCGACTTACGCAACCTTTGTGGCAAGCTGGGACAGCGCGTACTCTTGGAGACAACGGGTGTCAGCGTTGAACTTCCGGATGCCTTCAGCCAGTTTCTCCGTAGCCATGGCGTCTTCGTTGTGCATCCACCGAAAAGTCTTCTCATCCAGGTGAAGACGATCGCCGCCAAAGGCCTTGGCCTTCTCCGGATCGAGCTTGCGGTCCAGTGCTCCCTCGGCCTGCTCCAGTTGGTCGAGAAGCTCGGTACTGATAGTGAGCAGGTCCGATCCGGCCAGGCCGGCAATCTGATTGGCATTGCGGAAACTGGCGCCCATCACCTGAGTCTTGTAGCCAAATCTCTTGTAATAATTGTAAATACGGGTTACGGACGCGACGCCGGGATCCTGGTCGGGTGGAATCTCAGCGCCCCCACGCTCCTTTTTATACCAATCGTAGATACGGCCCACAAAGGGAGAGATCAGAGTGACTCCCGCTTCAGCGCACGCAATAGCCTGGGCAAAGCTGAAGAGCAGAGTCAGATTGCAATGAATGCCTTCTTTTTCGAGTCGCTCGGCGGCGCGAATGCCCTCCCAAGTACTGGCGATCTTGATCAGGACGCGCTCACGGCTTATGGCTTTTGCCTCATACAATGAAATCAGCCTGCGAGCCTTGGCGATCGTGCCCTCTGTATCGAAGCTTAACCTCGCGGCTACCTCGGTCGATACGCGCCCGGGAACCACCTTCAAAATCTGACGCCCGAACAGCACGAACAGGCGGTCGATAAACTCTTCGGCCATTTCCTCGCGGCTGTCGCCGTGTTCAGAAGCGATGTCCGAGGCTTCGTCCACCAGGCGCCGGTAAGCGGGCATCTGAGCCGCGTGGTACAGAAGCGACGGGTTGGTGGTGGCGTCCTGGGGACGGTGGCGGGCGATAGCCTCGATATCTCCCGTGTCGGCCACGACCGTGGTGTATTTCTTTAGAGATTCCAGAAGGGTCATAATCGTTTTCCTCAATTCGTGACTACACTGTGTTCGACTCGCTTCACTTTTTCCAGGCGGCGCCGGTGGCGCGTCGCCTCGCTGAATCTGGCGCCGAGAAAACTCCTGGTGCAGTCCCACGCCACGGCGATTCCCGTAGTCTGCCCGCCTAAGCAAAGGATGTTCAAATCATCGTCCTCTACACCTTGTCGCGCGGAATAATCGTCGTGGCACAACGCCGCGCGCACGCCGTTCACCTTGTTTGCCGCCACCGATGCGCCAACGCCGCTGCCGCATAGCAAGACGCCCCGTTCCACGAATCCGTTCGCAATGGCCCGTGCGAGCGGGATGGCGAAATCCGGATAGTCGTCATCGGGGTCGAAGGCCATGTTCCCGAAATCGATCACTTCGTGCCCCTGCTCCGCCAGTCTTTTGACGAGTTGCTCCTTCATCTGAAAACCACCATGATCTGCGCCGATGCCTATTCTCATGTGCTCTCCCTTAGTCCCGAGCTTTATGCCGGATAATCTGACTTTTGGCCGCCGCCACGATGTGATCCACAGTGAATCCGAATTTCTTCAACAGTTGTTTGATAGGAGCCGACGCCCCGAAGGTTTCTATTCCAATGTTGTGCCCCCCTGTTCCCGTATATTTGGTCCAGCCGAAGTCCGAAGCTTCCTCCACGGACACCCGCGCCTTGACATGCGGAGGCAGAACAAAGTCCCGGTAATCGCGATCCTGATCGTCGAACAGTTCCCATGACGGCATGCTGACGACACGCGCCGGCACGCCCTCATTAGTCAATTGCTCGTAAGCTTCGAGACAGAGGGAAACTTCACTGCCGGTTCCGATCAGGATGACTTCTGGATCTGCGTTGGGAGCGTCCGCCAGGATGTAGGCTCCCCGCGCCAAGCCCGAAGCAGCAGCATATCTGGAGCGGTCGATGGTGGGTACCGCCTGCCGCGTGAGCACCAAAACAGCCGGCTCATGGTGCAATTGCAGGATAAGTTTCCATGCTTCCCGAACCTCGTTGGCGTCGCATGGCCGGATCGTAATCAGCCCGGGCATCGCACGCATGTGCGCGAGCTGCTCCACGGGCTGATGAGTCGGGCCATCCTCACCCACTCCGATCGAATCGTGAGTGAAGATATAGATCACCGGAATCTCCATTAGGGCGCTCAGTCGAAGCGATCCCCGCATATAATCGACGAAAATGAAGAATCCGGAGCCGAAGGGCCTCACCTTCACCAGGCTCATTCCATTCAGGATCGCGCCCATAGCGTGCTCTCGGATTCCGAAATGGAAATTGCGTCCCGCGTAATTCTCCGCCGAAAAATCCCCGGCGCCTTCGTGGGTTATGCGAGTCTTGGTGGAGGGGGACAGATCGGCGGAGCCGCCGATCAGCCAGGGAATGTTCTTAGCCACTGCGTTCAATACCTTCGCCGAGGACTCGCGTGTGGCCAGTCCTTTGGGGTCCGCGGGGAATTCGGGCAGATCGCGCTCCCAGTCTACGGGAAGCTGGCGGTGCTGCATGCGAAGCAGTTCTTCGGCAAGTTCGGGATACTGCTTGCGGTACTCGGCGATGCACTCAAACCAGGCATCGCGCAGATCCTTGCCGCGCTGGCCAATCCCCTGCTGGAAGTGATCGTAGACGCCGTCTGGCACGTAGAATTTCTGGTCTTCGGGCCAGCCGTAATTCCGCTTGGCGAGACGAACCTCCTCTTCACCCAATGGCTCACCGTGCGCGCCGCTGGTATCCTGCTTGTGCGGCGCGCCGTAGCCGATATGGCTGTCGACGATGATCAGCGTAGGCCGATCGCTGGTGCTTTGAAATGTTCGAAACGCGCGAGCAACCATGTCCAGATCGTTCGCATCGGCCACCCGGGTTACGTTCCACCCGTAGCCGATGAAGCGCGTGGCCACATCTTCCGTGAAGGTCAGCGCAGTATTGCCTTCGATGGTGATGTGATTGTTGTCGTAAATCCAGCAGAGATTGGCGAGCCCCAAATGCCCCGCCAGCGATGCGGCCTCGCCGGATATGCCCTCCATCATGCAACCGTCTCCGCAAAGCGCGTAGACATTGAAGTCAAACAGTTCGAACCCGGGGCGGTTGTACCGCGCGGCAAGCCACTGCCGTGCGATGGCCATCCCGACGCTCGTAGCAACGCCTTGGCCGAGCGGTCCCGTAGTGGTCTCGACGCCCGATGTCCAGCGATACTCGGGATGGCCGGGGCAGCGGCTATCCAACTGCCGGAAGACCTTCAGGGCGTCCAGTGGCACCGAGGGTTCGCCCAGGGTTTCGTAGTTCTTGCTGACCGCCCGCACTTCCGTCAAATGCAGCAGCGCGTAGAGCAGCGTGGATGCGTGGCCAATCGAGAGGACGAACCGGTCCCGATTGGGCCAGACAGGGTCCTGCGGGTCGAAGTGCAGGAACTGCTGCCACAAGCAATAGGCCACCGGCGCCATCGCCATGGGCGTTCCGGGATGACCGGAGTTCGCCGCCTGGACCGCATCCATGGCGAGCGTGCGGATCGTGTTGATGCTGGTCAACTCGATCGGAGAACGTACTGACACGTCGGGAATCGCAATTGTCGCGCTCATCCGGAATCCCTCTTATTTACTTAATGGGCCAGCGCCACCCTGTAATGTCTGGGGCGTCGATGCCATGCTCGTATGCATGCCGCCGGCAAGCGATCTGCCGGTTGCGAAACTTCTCCTTGGCATGCACGCCGATGGCCTGAAGTTTGGGAACGCGGTCGATAGCGTCAATCGCAAGGCTGAAGCGGTCGGTCTCGTTGTTGATCGCCAGCTCCATTGGCGTATTGATATTGCCCTTCTCCTTGTACCCGCGGACATGCAGCCTCTGGTTCTTCCGGCGATACGTCAAACGATGAACCAGCCAAGGGTAACCATGAAAGTTGAAAATGATCGGTTTGTCTGTGGTGAATAGAGAATCGAAATCACGGTCCGTCAATCCGTGTGAATGCTCGGTGCTCGGCTCGAGTTTGAAAAGGTCCACCACGTTAACGAACCGGATTTTGATATCGGGGAACTCCTCGCGCAACAACGCCGTCGCGGCCAGCGCCTCCTGCGTGGGAATGTCGCCGGCCGCGGCGAAAACGACATCGGGTTCGCAGCCTTGGTCGTTACTCGCCCAGTCCCAGACTCCGATGCCTTTCGTACAGTGCTCGATTGCCGCTTCCATATCGAGGTACTGGAGGTGCAGTTGTTTATCCGACACGATGACGTTGATGTAGTTCTCACTCCGGAGGCAGTGGTCCGCAACGGAAAGGAGGCAATTCACATCCGGCGGAAGATAGATGCGCGTAACCGCCGCGCTTTTGTTAAGCACCACGTCGAGAAATCCGGGATCCTGATGCGTGAAGCCGTTATGATCCTGCCGCCAGACCGTGGATGTGATCAGCAGGTTCAATGACGCGACATCGCGCCGCCAGGAGAGTTGATTACAGATGGACAGCCACTTCGCATGCTGGTTGAACATGGAGTCGATCACGTGGACGAAGGCTTCGTACGAAGAGATGAAGCCGTTTCTCCCGGTCAACAGGTAACCTTCCAGCATGCCCTCCATCGTGTGCTCGCTGAGCATCTCGATGACGCGGCCATCGGGCGCCAGTTCGGTGCCGTCCTGGTCTTCGGGGAAATACTCGGCAAGCCAGAGTTTCTTAGCGGCCTGGTAGATTGCCTGCAGCTTGTTGGAGGTGTTTTCGTCGGGCCCGAAGACGCGGAAGTTGGTCATGTTCAGCTTCATCACGTCTCTCAGGAACGTGCCCAATGGAGCCACATTCTCGACCTCGATGGTCCCGGGCCGGTCAACCTTGACGGCGTAGTCGCTGAAAGGCGGCAGGCGCAGAGCCTTTTTGAGAATTCCACCGTTGGCGTGCGGATTGGCGCTCATCCGGCGCTTACCCACCGGCGCGAGTTCCTTCAGTTCGGGAATCAGTTTGCCGGTCCGATCGAACAGTTCCTGGGGCTTCTGCGCGCGCATCCACTTCTCGAGAGTTTGCAATTGCTCAGCGTTCTTCTTGACTTCCGTCAAGGGAACCTGGTGTGCCCTCCAGAAGCCCTCGACTCGGTGGCCGCCGGCCTCTAACGGAGCGCCCCATCCCTTTGGGGAACGCAGCACGATCATGGGCCAGCGTGGCCGGCGCGCCACGCCGGTCTCGCGGCATTCGCGTTGCGCTTTCCTGATCTCCTCAACACAGTGCTCCACCGTCGCCGCCATTGCCTGGTGCATGCTTTCGGGATCGGATCCTTCGACGAAGTAAGGCGTCCAGCCGTAGCCCCGCAGAAGGTCCTCCAACTCTTCATGAGTGATCCGGGCCAGCAGAGTGGGGTTGTTGATCTTGTATCCGTTTAGGTGGAGAATCGGCAGAACGGCGCCGTCACGTACGGGATTGAGGAACTTGCTAATGTGCCACGATGTCGCCAGCGGCCCGGTTTCCGACTCGCCATCGCCCACCACGGCCGCAACGATCAAATCCGGATTGTCGAAAGCGGCGCCACAGGCATGCGACAGCACGTAACCCAGTTCACCGCCTTCGTGTATCGAGCCGGGCGTTTCCGGCGTGCAGTGACTCCCGATCCCGCCGGGAAACGAGAACTGTTTGAAGAATTCGCGCAGTCCTCGCTCGTCCTCGCTCTTTTCCGGATAAACTTCTGAGTAGGTGCCCTCAAGATAGCCTGGCGCTAGAACTCCAGGCGCACCATGTCCAGGACCAGCCATGAAGATCATGTCGAGGTCGAATTTCTTGATCAGCCGGTTGAGATGGATATAGGTGAACGCCAGTCCGGGGCTCGATCCCCAATGCCCCAGAAGCCGGTTCTTGATGTGCTCGGGTTTAAGCGGCTCTTTCAGTAGCGGATTGTCCTGAAGATAAATCATGCCGAGCGCCAGGTAGTTGCATGCTCGCCAATAATCGTCGGTCCTTTTTAGCTCCGAAGGACTCAGGGGGAACCCCGAAATCGTCGACCGTGCCATCCCATAAGCGCTCAACGAGTCGCTGCAAGTTTGTTCCGTTTCTATAACAGGCGTCATTTTCCGTAAATTCCTTCTGCGCAGAGTGGCTGGAATATCTCGCTCCCGGCTGGAACCAACCACAGAACCCTCCGCGGCCGGAACTTCACAAGCAATAAGTAGCCTCTGCGCTGCTCTGCGTGGTAGTATCACACTGGATTTCGCACTTGATTGCCCATTCTTCTGTGGGCCGCATGGAGCCGGCCAGCCATCCTGATCTGTTGGATGTGTGAGGGTTGGCGCCGCTGTTGAAACACCGCGAGCCGGATCCGCGCCTGCGCCTTCAGCAGATGCCATGTCTTTTGCCGAGATTCGGCATTGGCGCGGCGCCCTCGCGGCTACGACGGGTGCGGCTCTCCCAGAATGCACCGCACCGTGTCGCGCGCAATCAGCAGTTCCTCGTTCGTGGGAATGACCCAGGCGTGCAGTTTCGACTCCTCAGTGCTGATGCGGCCCTCACGGCCGACGGTCTGCTGGTTTTGACTCGCATCCAATGTCAGACCAGCCCACTCCAGGCCCGCGCAGACTCGCGCGCGGATTTCCGGCGAATGTTCGCCAATACCGCCAGTAAATACCACCGCATCGGCCCCGCCCATCGAGGCCAGATAGGCTCCGATGTATTTGCGCGCCCGATAGCAGAAGACCTCGATTGCTAAGCGCACGCGCCGGTCGTCGTTTTGCCTCAGTTCCTCTTCCAACACCTTCATGTCATTAGTGAGGCCGGAGATGCCAAGCAGTCCGGACTGCGTGTTCAGAAGGGTCTCGACCTCGTGTGTGGAGAGTCCTTCCTTGGTCGCGATGAGGTTGACGATCGCCGGATCCAGATCGCCCGCGCGCGTCCCCATCACCAGGCCCTCGAGTGGCGTCATGCCCATCGAGGTGTCTACCGGCTGTCCTCCGCGAATTGCCGCTGCCGAGCAGCCGTTACCCAGGTGGAGTGTGATGATGTGCGTTTGTTCGCGGGTGAGCCCATGCAATACGCGGTAACGATAGGCCACGTAGCGGTGTGATGTTCCGTGGAAGCCATAGCGCCGGATACGGTGCCGCCGGTACAGATGGTAAGGCACCGCGTAGAGGTATGCGCACTCCGGAATCGAGGTGTGAAAAGCGGTATCGAAGACCGCGGCCTGCGGCATCGCCTGTCCGAAGATCTCGCGCAACGCCCGAATTCCTTTCAGGTTGTTGGGATTATGCAGCGGCGCCAAGTCGATGCATTCTTCAATTCCCTTCAGGACTTCATCGCCGATGAGGACCGATTCCTTGAACAGCTCGCCGCCATGCACCACGCGGTGTCCCACTGCGTGGATGTCTCCCAGGCTGCGAATCTCATCAATCCCGGAGCGATCCGACGCCAGCCAGCGCAACACAAAATCAAGCGCCCCAGAGATATCACGGATGGGTGCGGTCAACTTCTGCCGGATACCTTTGCGGTTCTGTACGGTGATGATCGCTTCCCCGCCGATCCGCTCCACCTGCCCACGGCACAAAAGCTCATCGTTGTCCTGCCTGATTCGCTCAAGGTCTGTGGCAATCACCTGGAACTTCAGACTGGAGCTTCCGGCGTTGATGACGAAGACGTTCATGGGTTCTTTCGATTCTGCCGATAAAATGCAGGCCGCCGTCACGATGAAATTCACTGATAGAGCCGGCCGATGTTGTATTTCCGCATCCGCGATTGCAAGGTAGTCCGCTTCAGACCGAGCCGGGCGGCTGCCCCGTTCGGCCCGCCGACTATTCCTTTGGCGTCCTTCAACGTCTGGAGGATTCGGGCCCGCTCTGTTGTGTCGGAAACGTCCGACCCTGGGGCTCGAAGCGCGGCCGGGCTGGACTTTTCAATCACCTCCGGCATCGCAAGGTGGATATCAGGCCCCTTGCTCAAAATCACCGACCGCTCTATGACGTTCTGCAGTTCGCGAATGTTGCCCGGCCAATCGTAGTTCGTGAGCGCCTCCAACGCCTGTGTTGGAATTCTCTCGACTTTCCGGTCCATACGCTGCGCGTGTTTTTGGACAAAGTAGCGAGTGAGCAGCGGGATGTCCTCGCGCCGCTCCCGCAAGGGAGGAACGTTCAGCGGGAAGACGTGCAATCGGTAGTACAGATCCGCCCGGAACCTGTTCTCATCGACCATCGCCTTCAAGTCCCGATTGGTTGCCGCGACGAAGCGGACATCCGTCCGGATCGTGCGATTGCCACCCACACGCTCGAATTCCTGGTCCTGGATCGCGCGGAGCAGCTTCGGCTGGAGTTCGAGCGGCATTTCGCCGATCTCGTCGAGAAAGAGCGTGCCTTGATGTGCCAGTTCGAAGCGTCCGATCTTTTGCGCCACTGCTCCGGTGAACGAGCCCTTCTCGTGCCCGAATAGCTCGCTCTCGAGCAGGCTGCCGGGGATCGCCGCGCAATTCACTTTGACGAAGCTACCCTTGCTGCGGCTGCTTAACTCGTGAATGGCCCGGGCCACGAGCTCCTTTCCCGTGCCTGTTTCCCCAAGTATCAGAACGGTTGCATCGGTGGGCGCAACTATCTGAACGCCTTTCAAAACAGACTGAAAAGCCGACCCTTCACCAACCATGTTGCCGTTGTTGTAGTCCAGCCGGATCTCGTCCTCCAGATAGAGCTTCTCGGTGGCCAGCCGCTCCTTTATCTCCCGGAGTTGCCGGTACGACAAGGCGTTTTCCAGTGCGATGGCAATTTGTCTTGCCACCTGCACCAGAAACTCGACGTCTTCATCCGTCCAAACATGACGCTTGGTTCTGGCGATTTCGAGCGTCCCCAGCGTGCCATTGCCGGTGACTAGCGGAATCGAGCAGGCGGACTTGCAGCCCAACGCCACGAACCGGCGGTATTCCGGAGAGGGGTAGTGAGCCAGATCTACATCGGGCACGACCACAGGCTTGCCGGTTGCGAGCGCCTTCGCCGATGGCATCCCCTCCGGGTCAACGTGCCCCGGCGCCTTGTCGAAAAGCTGGGCCCCGGTGAAATGAAGATCGACCATCTCCAGGCCTCCGGTCTCGTCACGTAACATCAGCACCGAGAACTCGTGTGGGATTACTCTTGAGAGCTGCGCGGATATGGCAGAGACCAGCTCGTCTGGGGACAGCTTCGACACGAGCGCGTTCGTGATGTCGAACAGCGTTCGCAGCCGGTCCCGCTCTCGGATTGCTGCCTGTCTCGCGAGGAACGATTCCACTGCAACGGCGAACTCGCCTGCCACTCGCTCGAGGAATGTCAGTTCGGCAGGACTAAGATCGATAGCCGCTACGGAGCTAAAGCCGAACGCGCCGAGCCGGTTATCACCGGCAGTGAGGGGTACGAGCACCGTTGTGCCGATCCCGAGGTCCCGAGCGAGTCGTACGGCCTCTGGCCAGCGAGTTTCCGACTGGAAACGTGAGATTACGAGCGGCTGCTGGTTCAGCCATACCCAGCCCGCCGGATCCTCGTCGACCGGCAGCCGAAGACTCGGGATAACGGGATTGCCAGGCGCATTCAGAATGTGCCCCTGCATCTCTTTGCTGGTCGGATCGTGCAGGCTTAGCCCGACATGATCAAAGCTGACGATCCGGCCGAGAGACTCGGCTACGCCCGAAAGCAGACTACTCAGGTCAGCGCGGCCGGCGATTGAACGCGAGAGCGCGATAACAGCCTCGTTAATGTCGGTGGAGGATGCCTCCACAGCCCCGATCATAATTAGTTTGTCTCCTGCTTCGGGGTGGCAACGCCCTTGCCAAAGGTCTGGCCGACTGCCTTCAAGCACTTACACGCATCCGCTGGCTTTTTTGGGCAGGTGCCGAAGTCATCTGCCGAGACGAGTCGGCACTCCGAGCCCGGCTCAGCAGTGCCCTAAATCGCCAAAAATAGCGGCTGCGCGCACTAGGTCAAGACTTCTTCCAGGGTTGGCTTTGAAGTACAGCCGGCGGTTTTTCGATCGTCGATAAAACTAAGCAGAAGCCAATCAATGCACTGATAGACCAGACAACCCACATTCGCGTATCCTCACTATCAAATCAGTGCACATTATGTTCCTGCGGAAGTCCTGGATTCTATTGGCACGAGCACACCGCCACTTCGTCTCCTGCCGCGGAAGTGCCGGATTTTCGTCCCTCGCGCCGAGCGCGGCCGGCCGTTTAGAATATTCTGCAGCACTGATTTCGAGCCACGACCGCCAAGGAGTGGTTGCCAAGTGTCCAAGAGATAGCTGGGAAAAAGATGTGAGGACAACGATTCGCTTCCACTCGACTCTGGACTTTGAAGATTGACGGGTAGACAAACGGCCCGGCCGGAGGCCCGCAGATCCAGGGTGTCTGATCTCGAAGGCCTCGGTTTCGATGTCCAACTATTCCTTGGGCGCGGCACTGGCTCTTACCATGGCTGGGGGATAGTTGCTGAACAGCTTGGCCATGGCTTTCTCGAGGTTGCGATAGTTCTTGTCGGGATCCTTTTTTATGTCGAGAGTCTTGGCCGCGGAGCCGCGCCAGACGAGTTCTCCAGCATCCGGGTCGAACATCCCAATAACCAACTTGCCGATTTCGAAGCTCGAAGTCGTTACCCGCGTGTCGCCCAAGCTGCCCCACCAGCGCGGACCACCCCAACTCAAACTATCAAACTGCTTCTCCTCTGAAATCGATGCCTGATAGCCGACGTATAAATCGCCGCCGGCCTCGACACGCCGCAGACCCTTGCCGGCAAGTTGCTCATCCACAGCACGCTTTATGTCCTGATCCAGGATCTGGTCGCCGGGCACCACTGGTTTGTAATCGATCCATTGGTATGTTTTGTAGGCGTTGAAGTTTGCCGAACGGTTGTAGTCAAATTGCACCTCCTGTGCGAAGGCGGCTACGCCCAGATACACGAGCGCTGTAAGATTCATGAGTTTCATTTATTGTTCTCCTTTAAGCGTGCTTCGGTACACGCCCTGATCGGATGCACGCCGGTTTCCAGGCCATTCTTCTCTCATATAAAGGAGTTACTCGCCAAACGAGAGCCGAGTTTCGGCTCGTGCCATATTAAGAGCCGAACATAGTACGCGGATCCCCCGGCAGCCGGTGTGTTCCCGTAGTCGCTGCATCAACTCTCAGTTCATCGCGTTGCCTTTGCCGTTCGATCCGCACTGGAGTCTGATGGCCGTTGTTCCATTTCCCGTTCGATGTAAAGAAAGTGCCCGCTTCGCTCGATCTGTACGACCGCGGGCTTGCGGTCCGTCACCTCTTGAATCGCCCCGCGCAATCCCTGTACGTCTTGGATCGGCACACCATTCAACGAAACGATGACGTCCCCGATAGCCAGCCCTGGACCGGAAGGTTCATTGCTGGGGGTTGTCGCGACAACGTAGATACCCGTCTTTGACCGAAGACCGTTCAGCAGCGCAAGCGTAGCGTTTACGGTTTTTCCGAATATGCCCAACTCTGAAATGAGGCTCTCGCGCGGGTCGAGAGCAAGGTCTTTATAGGCCAGATCGTCTACCTCCACTGGCGGCACATGGAACTGAATCGTCTGCTGGCCGCGCAACACCGTCACGTCCACCGGAATAGCCGGATCGTGCAGATACATCATTGCGCTGTAATAAGGCAGTGCGGAAACCCCGGCGCCATCGACGGCGGTGACAATGTCCCGCGGCCGAAGTCCGGCAGACTCCGCTGGACTGCCAGGAAGAACATCGCAAATCATGATTCCATATCCTCGGCTGAGATCGAGTCCCTGCGCCAGCGCGGGCGTAACCGTCTGCATTAGAACGCCGACCAAGCTCTGCCGCACGAATCCGTGACTTCGCAGTTGTTCGTAGACATAGCGGACGACCGCGGCAGGGACCGCAAAGCCGAGACCTTGATTACGGCCGTTCTCGCCGAGCAGGAAGGTATTGATTCCTATCAGTTCGCCTTCGACGCCCAGCAGCGGGCCGCCACTGTTTCCGGGATTAATGGCTGCATCGGTCTGGATATAAAGCATCGGATAATCCGGATGCGGCTGCCTGCCGACGGCGCTGACGATTCCGATCGTCATCGTATTGTCGAGACCCTCGGGGCTACCGACAGCCAGCACAACCTGCCCCTGACGGGGACCCCTCGCGTTCTGGTCGAGCCGGATGGCCGGCAGCCCGGAGGTTTCTATCTTCAGGAGCGCAATGTCGGTTTCGCGATTTGTTCCCACCACCACCGCATCCAGCACTTCCCGCCTTCCCAGCGGTTCGCGGTTCGCGCCAACCACCACGGCATCCAATGCCGGCTGTTTTCCTACCGGTCCATCGCCTGCGTGGTCCGGTTTCGGTGTCAGCATCACGCGAATGCGACGGGCATTTCGTACCACATGCTCATTGGTGATGATGTATCCCGAGGGATCCACGATGACTCCTGAGCCGACCACCCGGCAAGATGTCAAAATCGCGGCATCTTCACCGTTGGCCGATGCCGAAGCACACCAGCCCGTAACCTGCACCTGCACCACGGCCGGCGCTACCGTCGCGGCCAATCGCTCCAGCCCGTTGCTGAACTGGGCGAGCGCGTTCGTTCTTTCGTCGCCTGCAGCCCGCACGCATGCCGTCAGACAAAGAATCATCATTAATCGGTGCATGTTCCCTCCCCGCCGTATACGCTGTCTTCCCATCATCGATTCCCCGTGACGCGCGCCAGCTCCGCCGCCGCTACGCTGCGGTCGAATTCGGCCCGCAAAAGATCGGCCTGTGCGCTCAACATCGAGGCTTCCGAATCCAAGAATACGGAGCGATTCGCCGTCCCCGCCTCCGCCTCGTCGCTCGTCACGCGGCGGGCCTCGGTGGTCGCCGTGACCAACTGTCTCGCCGATTCGACGCCTGTTTCGGCCCGGTTCAACTTCCGAACGGCTTTCTCCACGTCGATGCGCACCCGATTGCGCAGCCGCGCGAGATTCTCCTCGGCCTGCGCCACCTCCGCCGTCCGTTCCATTACCTGCCCGCGGCGTTTGCCAAATTCGAAGAGGGTCCACGTCATGTGCACGCCAAACACGCCGTTATTGGCCGAGGAGAGGAAAGGCGCGCCATCCTGATAAACATGCTGTGCAAACGCGCTGACCTCGGGTATGTACTCGGCGCGGGCTGCCCGCACCCCCGCGTGCGCCTTTTCAAGTTGATGAACCGCGGCCTCGATCTCGGGATTCTTCGCGAGCGCCGCCCGCACGGCCAATTCGCTTTCCGGCGAGCCGTCCGAACCGGCGCCGTCCGGCTGCGAAAGGTCAAGTTCAGCATCCACGGGCAACCCGCAAAGATCCGCCAGCTCTTCTGTCATATCAGCGACGGCATCCTGCAACTGTCCATGCACGTGCTTCGCCTGTGCGATCTGCGCGCGCACTTCGGCAGCCTTCACCTCCAGCGCTACGCCCGTGTCAACCGCGTTGCGCGTTTCTGTAATGCGCAGTTCGGCGGCACGAATCTGGGCGTCCACCGCGTCACGCCGGCGTGCGGTGGCGAGAATGCCGTAGTACACCTGCTTCACTTTGAACGCGACGTCGTTTTCCGCCTGGCGCATGTCGGATCGGGCGACGGCCGCGTCCGCGCGGTTCACAGCCACTCCAGCGCGGGTTTTGAAATACTGCGTGATCGGCTGCGAGAGCGTTGTCGTGCTAAGGCCGAAATTAGGTTTGCCCTGGGACAGCGATACACCTGTACCCGGTATCGGCCCGATTTGCGGGTACACACCGATGGCGCCTTGCGCGATATCGATGTGTTGCTGCTCCGCAATATGCACGGCGTTTGTTTCGTTCGACAAAGACGGGAAGTAGCTAGCCCGCGCTCCGTGAACCCGCGCGTCCATCTCTCTCACCTTGTCGCCCGCAATCTTAACCATCGAGTTGTGTTGTGTGGCCAGCGATACGGCCTCATCGAGCGTCAGCTTGCGCGGTTGCGCGTGGGCGACGGCGCCGCATGTGATGGCCAGCAGCACCGCGGCTGCAATGGGCGCCATTTCCTTAATATCGTGATGATCGTGGCTCGGAAGTACCGGGCCGGGCCTGGAACCACGTTGGTGAATCAAAACGTACAGCACGGGAATTACGATAAGAGTGAAGAACATTGAACCTACCAATCCGAACGCAATTGCGCTCCCCAGCGGCGACCACATGCTGGAACCCGAAAGAATCATCGGCGTGACGCCGACCGCGGCGGCCATAGTGGTCAGGAAAATGGGCCGGAGCCGGCGCTCACCAGCTTCGATGGCGGCCTCCTCGGCGGGGACGCCCTCCTTCATTCGCTCGCGAATATAGTCCACCAAAATGATCGAATTCCTCACCACGACGCCTCCTAAACTGACGATTCCCAAGAATCCAGTGAACCCGAAGGGGTTGCCTGTAATGAGCAATCCGAGCGACGCCCCCAGCAAACCGAGCGGAATCGCCGTCATCACCACCAGCGGATCGACCACCGAACGGAACTGGAACATCAGAATGAGATAAATAGCGATGCTGCTGATGAGCAGCGCCTTTACCATTTCGGGAAAAGTGTCGTTCTGGTTTTCATACTCGCCCCCGTACCACACGCGATAGCCGGGCGGCAGCGGGAGTTTATCGGTTACCGGCCGGACCTGCTCCAGCACCTGGCTCGGCAGTTTGCCTCCCTGCGCCCACGAACGGATGCTCAGGGTGCGCACTCCATTGCGGCGGACGATGCGGCCCGGGTCCCATACCGGCGAGACCGTGGCGATACTGTCCAGTGGCACGCGCGCGCCTGTTACCGGCGACATCACGTAGGTATTGGCGACATCGTTGAAGCTTTGCCGCCGCGTCGGTTCCAGCCGCAAGGTGACCGCGACATCGCGCTCGCCTTCCCAATACGTTGTCACCGGCTGGCCTTCGAACCCGCCCGCAAGCACCTGCCCGATCGTGGCGTTGGTGAAACCCAGACGGTTGGCCACCTCTTCGCGCAGATTCACCTTCATCCGGTACGCGTCCTCGCGCCAGTCGCTGTGCACATCCAGCGAACCTGGAGCGTGCTGGAGGAGTTGAGACACCTCATCGCCCCAGTGACGCAAAATGCGCTCGTCATCGCCGGTAAGACGGACTTCGATCGCCGCCAGTTGGACCGGACCTTGTTGCAACTCACTCAGGAAGATGCGGGCTTCTGGAGCCGCCTGCGCCAGGACCGGGCGCAGCGATGTAACCAGCTTCGGCGTGACTTCCGCGGACGTGGTCGAAACCAGCAACTGTGCATAGTTCTTGTCTGGCAACTGCGGATTGACATTGTAGTAGAACCGCGGAAAGCTCGACCCGATGAAGGCGGTGAAGTTAGTCACCTCCTTATCCTGGCCCAGCACGGCTTCGATGCGCTTCACCGCGGCCTCCGTCGCTTCTACCTTCCAGCCTTCCGGAAGCCAGACGTCGATCACGAACTGGTCGCGCTCGGCGAACGGAAAGAATCGTTCCGGAACATGATGAAGCACCACCGCGCCGGTGACGACCGCCAGCACGCCGCATGCGATCGCGACGGTCTTCCGTCTCATTGCCACTACAATCACCCGGTTGTAGATCGCCTGCATAATTTCCAGCGGCGAGCGGCGTCGTTTCTTCTCCCCCACCGCTTCGGCATGATGGAGCCCTTGCCGGATGAAGAACTGACTCAACATGGGCGTCAGCAGCATGCCCACAATGAACGACGTCGAGAGCGCGATCGCCACCGTCAACGGCAGCGCGCGAATGAATTCGCCGGTGGCCCCGGATAGGATCAGGAACGGCAGGAAAGAACAGATGATCGTCAGGGTCGCCGTCAGCACGGGAATCGCAAGCTCACTCGCGCTACGCCATGCTGCCTCCGCTCGTTCCACGCCGTGATCCAGCAGCTCAATGTAGTTATCCGCGATCACGATAGCGTCGTCGACCACCATTCCAAGCACGACGATCAGCGCCGCAATTGATACCTGGTGCAGCTCGATGCCGAAAGCGTTGAGCAGCCCGAAGGTCGCCGAAATGGTCACCGGAATCGCCACCGCCGAAACCAGTGCCACCCGGAACGGCAGCAGCAGCATCGTGACCAGGATCACCGACGCGATGGCGATGCCGAACTCGCGGATAAAGTGCTTCACGCGGTCGGCGACGACGGTGGGCTGGTCCGCTACGAAATCGATCTTCAGGTCGGGCGGCAACAGCGGGCGCAAGCGATCCAGCGACGCGTGAAGCTCCTTGCCGAAGTCCACAATGTTGTTGCCTTCCTGCATCTCCACGGAGAGCAAAATCGCGCGCTCGCCTCTCGACCGCGCATATTGCGTCGGATCCTTATAAACGCGATCCACGTTCGCGAGGTCGCCGATGTAGACCGGCTGTCCCGAGCGCGTAACATCGATCATGACGCGCCTGATCTGCTCCTCACCCTCAAACGCGCCCGTTGTCTGGATGGGCGGTTTTCCGCGTTCGGTCGGCACCGCTCCGGCATAATGCACCATATTGCGGCCCTCGAGCGCTTTAATGACCTGGTCCGGGTTTACGGAATACTGCGCCAGACGGCTGAGGGAACTCGATACGTCAATTTCCTCCTTCTGCTCGCCGATGCGCTTGACCTTGGAGACAGACCGGATCCGGCGGACGGCCGACTCGATCCGCTCGGCGTAGTCTTTCAGCTCGCGGTAACCGTAGTGGTCGCTATGAATCGCCAGCAGTACCGCCACCGTGTCGCCGAAATCGTAATCCACAACCGGGCCGAGCACACCGTCCGGAAGATCCGTTTTCTTCAGCTCCGCCATATCGAGACGCAGCTTGGACCAGAACTTCTCGGTGTCCTGAAGGTTGTCTTCCAGGTTGACATTGATGAACATCTTTCCGTTCATGCTTGTCGAGTACGTCTTCTCGCGCCGGACGCCCTCGATTTTGAACAGGCGCTGCTCGACTTTTTGCGTGACCTGGTCCTCGACCTCCGTGGCCGAGGCGCCTGGATAGAAAGCAGCCACGATTCCTTCGCGCACGTGGATCTTCGGATCCTCCCGCCGGGGCATCCTCAGCAGCGCATAGACGCCGCTGACGACCAACATGATCGTGAGTGCAATCGTGACCTGCGGGTAGCGCAGCGATGCGCGAACCGGATTCATCGGCCACCTCCCGCGATCTCCACCAGACTGCCTTCGCGCACTTTCTGTTGCCCGGCGATCACAACCTGTTCGCTGCCAGTCAGGCCGGAGCGCATCTCGACCTCTTTGCCAACCGGCGTGCCAACGTCCACCCTGCGGCCATAAACACGCTTGCGGTCCGGGAAGTAGACGTACACCGTGGGCGCACCTTGTGGATCGGGCACCACCGCCTCACCGGGGATGGTCAATGACTTAATCTTCGCCGGGCCCAAGATGCGAGCTTCCGCCACCATGCCGGCAAGCAGCACCGGTCCGGGATTGGGAACCACGATCTTAACCGTGTAGGTTCGGGAGGCCGGCTCCGCTGCCACACCGATGATGGCCACTTTTCCCATGAAGCGGCGGCCGTCGAGCGAAGGCACAGTGATCTCCGCGACGGCGCCTTGCAGCACTTTTCCGATCTCCGCCTCCGGAACTCCGACGCGGACTTTGACCGGGTTCAATTTAACAATGGAGAAGACCGGCATTCCGGCGGCGACGGTTTGTCCCGCATCGACTCTTCGCATGCCGATGCTGCCGGAAATCGGCGCCACTAGCCGCGTGTCATTGAGCCGCTTTTGTTCTTCGCTCGCCTGGGCGTCTGCCCCGTGTGCCTGTGCGGTGGCAGTGGCGCGATCCTCCTGCCGGGTCCCTTCCACTGCCATCTCGTAGCGTTCCTTCGCGGCGTTGTAGGCCGCCTCGACTTTCTGGAAGTCGTTCGGAGGGAGGCTCTTCCTCTCCACCAGGAACTTCATGCGTTTGTATTCGTCTGCCCAGCGGTTATATTCGATGCGCGCCTGCTCTAGTTCCTGTTTCCGCGGACCGGCATCGGCCTTCTGGGCGACGGCTGCCGCCGCTTCCTTTTGCGCCACTGCCGCGTTGAAGGCGTTCCGGTAATCAGTGGGTTCGATCTCCGCCAGCAACTGTCCTTTGCTCACGTGCTGGCCCTCTTCGACCAGCACCCTGACGACCCTGCCACCGACCTGGAAAGCCACATCGGCGGTTTCCGAACCTTCGACCGATCCACTGGCGCTCACCGATTCGGCCCGCTCCACAACTGCTGGAGTTCGGACCTGGACGGGCACGGCCTGGTCACCTGCCGCATGAGTTTCGTGCGCACAAGATGTGAGCAGCGTAAGACACGCAAGTGTAGCGAAAGCGAAAACGTAATTCTTCAGCATTGCAATCATCCTAGGTGAGAGATTTCAGAGGCAGTCATGCGATCGAACACCAGCTTGGCGGCCTCCGTATACATGTGTTCACATTCAGGCTCGGTATCAATAGCGAGACATCCCAGGCCGTGTGCAACGGCCAACAGCACAAGCGCGACGATTTCCGGCCGATCAGCCGGGGTTCCGTCCGTTCCGCCAAGATACCGGCCCACTGTAGCGGCGTACGTTTCGAGTTCGCGCCCGCGGAGTTCCGCGAGGTGCTTCCGCACAGAACGATCTCGCATTGCCCTTCGGCTGAATTCCATCCGCAGGGCGATGAAGTCCTTGAGCCCCCATTGATTCGAAAACCACTCCCGAACCGCAACGATCCGTTCCGCGGGTTCGGATACTTGTTGGAAGATGTCGTCGAGGGCTCTTGGCCTACGCCGGTCGATCACTGCGAGGAATACCTGCTCTTTGTTGTCGAAGTTCGAGTAGAAGGCGCCCCGGGAATACCCGGCCGTTTCGCTAATATCCTCGACTGAAGCATCGTCGAAGCCTTTGCGGACAAATAGTCGCTCGGCTGCTTCGATAAGGCGCATACGCGTCACTTCTTTGCTCTCCTCACGCGTGAGTCGCTTCCGTGCCCTCATAGCGATTCACTCATGCATCCCGATCCTGATTCGCGTTCCGGCAACACAGGCGAATTCGCATTCGATTGGCCATTCGCGGCGGCGCCTGGACGAAAAGCCAAGCTATTGAATACGTACGGGTTTGCGCCACTATTGAGAGCCGCAAGTCCGATCGGTGCCTCCGGCATCAGCACGTGCCAACGTCTCCTGCCGAACTTCGGCGCGGAGCATCACAGTGGTGGTTCGAGTTGGTGGCTGGTTTTCATAGCTCGTGCACCCTAGAGTTCACGCACAGCAATGGCGCCTACCGTGATTGCGACATCGCCAAGCGAGAGGGTCTTGCGAGCGTGCGAGCCGTGGAAACACTCGCAACGACCGGTTCTCCTCAAGCCAACTCAAGACAGCCTAGCGAGCTTAATTCCGCTGTAGAGTGAGCTGCGGGTGCCAAGTCCCGTTGTGCCGAGCTTCTTGATTCGGAACGGGTTCGCGGACCCGTTGGTAATCAGTTAGCCGTTTGCGACTGCAGGTAATTGAAACACCGGTTCCGCGTGTACGCCCAGCACGAACGCCAGAGTGGAAACACGTACCCTGGCGTGGATTACCTCTAAATCACGATATCCGCGTAGCTATGCTCCAGCGGGATTTGGCAGGCATGGACTAGCTACAAGTCACGAACCTATTCTCCTGGAGTTGTCACCGACCAACTGGACTGCCTGCGGAGCCCAAAGACGAATCGGCGAAGTAGGGATGTCCGGTCCGGACAGTTACTGGCCAGTGCCGGTGTCGAACTTCTGCACGGATTCTTCAAGGCGCGGAGATAGACAGCTGCGAAGACGTCCGCGGCGGCTTGGAAGCCGGTTCACTGCGCCACGTCGCTCCCGGTAATTGCGGAATTGAGTCGGGCCAGCTCCTGCCGGTAAAGCGGGTTGTGCGGATATTCCTGGGCTAACCCCGACAAGAGCTCGCGGGCGCGGCTTGGATCGCCGTCGCGCAACGCCACGACCGCCAGCATCAATCGCGCGAAGGGCGCCAGGTAGTGGCCCTTCTCGGCGGCCAGCTTCAGTTTTTCGATCCCGAGCCCTCGATCCGTTTGCGCGCCCGTCAGGCGCAGGTCCCACCGCACTGGCGCCGGCTTGACGCTGAGCATGTAGTTTTCCACGCCGACCGCGATCCAGGCATCACAGAGGCTCGGATCTTTGGCCAACAGCTTCTCCGCCATCACTCGGCCGGCTTTCATCTCCTTCACGGAGGCAGCGTAGCGTCTTGCAATCAGAGCCAGGTAATCGGATTGCAGCCCGATGCGCAGGACCGCGGCAAACTGCGAGTTTTCGTCGTCGGGCTTGCGCTCGGAAAGGTCGCGGCTGGCCTCCAGTGCGTTTTCGAATCTCCGCTTCAGCCCGAGATCGGGCTCGAGCTTCTGATCGGTGATCCAGTGCTGGTCATGAACGAAGAACTCCGACTGAAGCACATGCAG
>Ga0187855_10000962_pt1 | contig 23890 bp, 34 predicted proteins | sample June2016WEW_8_10_2_FD_132969 | JGI IMG/M metagenome (GOLD analysis project Ga0187855, IMG submission 132969) | Peatland microbial communities from SPRUCE experiment site at the Marcell Experimental Forest, Minnesota, USA - June2016WEW_8_10 | ecosystem: Environmental > Terrestrial > Soil >...
ACGGCCACTTCGATACTCTTCTTGTCGGCACTGAAGTGGGCGTGCTGGTAGACAAAACCTCGGAAACGATGGCAGCGGTTTAGAATCGTGATCAGTTCCATGGCGCGGAAGCGGGCGGCGGCGAATCTCTACCATAAAACCGCTCCAGACCGGTGAGCCGCGGGGATCGATAAACGCTAGGTGACTTCCCGCGAGTCATTCGACTTACCGCATCGCGTCAGGTCCGTACTTCTAGTGCAACGAGCATGCGCTTGAGAGCGACCAATCTGTAGCTTGTGATTGCAAGCTCTTTGACGACATTCCAGTCGAAACTGGTATCAACCCATAGGCTGAGCCATTGCCCCCTGCCGTACGGCGTTACAAAGAACTGACTGTTGCCCGAAACTCGTTCGATATCACTATGGCAAAGCCTGAAGGCAATCGAAGGCCGCCCATGGAACTGTTCAAATGTGACAAACGTTTTTTGGCCTGCCACAAAGTTTGGATGCCCCCATGAGTTCCGTTCACTCGTCTCCGGTAGGGAAAGGCACAATGCACGAAGCTCATTGAGTATCCCGTCCGCTGAAGACGTTAGGGTCGTCCCCTTTCTTCGTTCTAGCGGGTGATTCCCAAGTGTCCGCCTGTTCATATCAAACCACCAGTAAATGTCGTCTTGTGATCGACGAAACAAAGTTTGTTTCCGAACGGGTCGGCACAATAGAAACTGCGCTCTCCCCAAGGCTGTGTCTCGATCGGTCGCAAAATGCGGCCATTGGGCTGCGCGCTTACTCGCCGGAAATACTCTTCTAGATCATCGACCGAGAAGTAGAGATGGTCGGGGTTTGGCGTGGCCTCCCATGAATCGCCATCGGCCCGCGGATCGAAACAGGCAAGGATGACTTGGCCACAGCCAAAATAATGGCGCCCAGGAGAGATTCGGCTTCCCGGTTGATCCAGCACAGCGCCGTAAAAAGCAGCGACTTCGTCAATTCTGGAGACTGGAACGATCACACGAAACAAGCGAGCCGAGGGCATATCCGACAGTACGTCGCTTTTCGGCCTGGCCGCAAGAGGGTACTTTCGAGTACCCTGATTCAGACGGAAAGAATCCATGACGAAGTCGGCGGCGAGCTATGTTGAACGTGACCGGTGTCCGCTATACACCGCGATCAAGATTATTGAAGGGCGGTGGAAGCCGATGATCTTTCAGCGCCTTGGCAGGGGTGCTGTTGCCTTTGGTGAACTCAGGCGGTCCATGCCAGGCGTAACGGTCAAAGTGCTCCGTCAGCAGCTACGGCAGCTTGAGGAAGATGGGCTCGTCAAGCGATCAGCATCGCCAAGACCAAGGCTGCGCGTGCGATATGAATTGACATCTCATGGGCAAACGCTTGGGCCGGTGTTCGAAGCGCTGTGGGCCTGGGGGGTCGTCCATCTTGCACGAATCAACGGCTCTCGGAAGACAGAAGCTACAGCGAAATGAAGAACTTGACAGGGCCGCAGGATAGAACCTGCAAAACGGCGTAGCGTTTACCGGGGAAGTCAAACTGGCTCGAAAGGCAACTGGCTAGGAAAAGAGCCGAAGCCCTCACCATCCGGCAGCGGGTACGCGGGCCGAGTTTCCCGGCACCATTCGACCGTATCAGTGACCCACAGATTCCTCTGACGAGGCTCAATTTCAGATGAGGATTTGATCTCTAAGACGACGGACACAGAAAACAACTTCATCGAGAGGAAGACTGCGTCTGACACCCGCGGCTGGCCCGAAACGGCCGTGGCCTTCGCCAATTCCTGCCCCGTAGGGTTCCCCGGCGTGCTTTACGTCGGTGTAGCCAACAACGGAACCATCCAACAACACAAAGACCCGATGAATTTCGAGAAGCTACAGAAAACCATCTCTCATGTAATCGCGACGCGGCCAGTTTCCGATTAACCCTGACGCGAGCCGCTGCGCCACTTCACGGCATAGGGTAGCCCAAACAAGTACAGACCGCTGAGATATTCCAAGCCGAGGACAAACACCGCCAACAGACCCAGTTTGTTGGTGTATTTACCCTCGGCGACGGCGACGCCGTTTACGATCACGACCACAGTGAAGGCAATCGACAGCCACCGATGAGCCTGCCGAATCCATTTGTTCATGGAACCTCATTTCTAAGTCACTGAGTGTGTGTCAACTCGTAACCAGGAGGATGTCATTCTAGTTTGCTTACGATATCTTGCCTAGCGCCCGATACGCGTCGGCTCGAACCATTATTGCGATGCCCGTAGAATTCTGCGAAGCGCCCGCCGTACTATCGGCTGGCGCACTTGCGGCACTACGCCTCTTTGCGGGTCGTATAAATGATGTAGGCCCAACATTGATCTCCCATAGCCACTGCGAGCCTTCGGGCAACTTTGGCTCTGGCAAGCAGTCCATCGGCTCTACAAAAGCAGCCTTGCCTTTGGGCAATCGACGTAGCGGATCGACGGGCATCGGCGCGAATCATAGCAGGGCAGATCGGCCTTGCGTATCAGGTCCGCATGCTAGAATCCGCCGCATGATGTTGAATGACGATGATCGTGCAAAACTGCGGTTTGAACTGGCAAATGCGAACCTCCAATCCGTGAGCCGTGCTCAGGGCATCTATCTCACGGCCCTGCTCGTCTACATTTGCCTGGTATGGGCGATGTATGTGATGGGTACCGCAACCGTTCACATGGAGTCGCTGGAACTGAAAATGGATGCAGTTTGGCAGATCAGCCCGTTTGTCATCATGGTGCTGACTCTCGCCGTCGTGGGCACACTCAACGCGACGGCCTCCGCCTACCGGGAACTACGGGAGGCGGGTTCAGCGATATTCGGGCCCGATTTTGGCAGTCTATTCGCGATAGACACGTACAAGAACGTCATCGACTATCTCGCTCTTCTACAAATCCTGCCGTGGGGAAGAACGCGGAACCCGACTGACTCTCATGGCGACCAACCGCTCTTGCTGCGACTTCATCACCTAATACTTCCCGGTTTGTTCGCGATCAGCTTCGCCACAAGTTATTGGTCTGTGCGCCAGGCGTCATTTCGCCCCCAATTGCGTTTCTTTCTCGTTTTTGGATGGGTCTGCCTGTTCATACAGCTGATCTTTTCGGCCAGGCCTTTCTACAGGTGGGGCGTCAGACTATTTGGTGCGAAACGAACCAACGATGCTTACAACTAACTCAGTTACGTTCGTTGAGGGCCACTTCTAGTCTCGCGAGTCCGGCCTGAGATACATTTCTCTGCGGAGGATCGAATGAACATTCTGGCGGCGATCAAACGGGAAGAACGACAGATTGAAAAGCGGTTAGGCAAGCTTCAGCACCAGTTGGACGGCATACGTGCGGCGGCACACGCTCTAGGGCAATCAGCCAATCAAGAAGTGACCAGAGTGAAGAAGCGGGTCCTGTCTCCGGCGGGAAGAGCGCGGATCGCGGCGGCAGCCAAGAGAAGGTGGGCGAAAGTTCGAGCGCAAGCGAGGAAGGCAAAATAGACAGGTAGCTTCACACGCCAGTGATCTGCCGATTCACGTAGCCCACATACACGGTTCTCGTTTCCTCAAATTGTTTCTCAATACCCAACACTTCGCATTGAAGAACGACGCGAACCTCAGCGTCAAATCGGCTTGAGGGCCGACAGCCGTATCGTAAACGTTTAGGGGCGGCGTGCCAGCAAGTTGCCACAAAGGATATGCCACGACCTCACCTGCCTGAAATTGTGTCGGAATTGCCCTCTCCGCTGGAGCCGACCAACGATCATTGTCTGGCGGGAAGGCAGGTTCACTAATGCGTTGCTCCTTGCTCCACAACGAAATGCATTTGATCTCTACGTCACACTGTGAGTAATTCTTAACCAAAATCGTATAAGTGCGATGCTGTCCATTTTCTGATTTGATCGAAAGCATCACCGATTCAACCAGCTTTCGACGCTCGTCATCGCCTAAGTAGAGCGGTTCTTTCCAGGTCGGCAGTACTTCTTGGAGCCGCGTAATCACCTCATCGCTGTGAGTAAACACGATTGGGTTCAGTTGAACCTGTTGACGCACGCCTTCAATGGCAATTCCCGCGAGCATTTTACGGTGTTCGGACTGAAAACGATCCCGTTCGAGGTGGACCCTCCGCTAGTACAATCGAAATTCCGATGAAGGCGAACAAGGATGTACTGGCGTCGCTTCGATGGTGCGACGCGTCGCTCCTGACCGCAGTACTCCGGATCTTTTTTTGCGGCTCTGTTCCGCTTAGAACCGCAGGTGAGCCCCCAGTTGCAAGATGCGCGGGTCATAAGCGCCGGTAACTTGGCCAAATGTGGTGCCAATGTCCTGGGCATTGTTGTCGAGGTTATTGAATTCCGTGTGGTTGAGGACGTTGAACGCATCGACGCGGAGCTCGAGAGTGACTCGTTCGCGATAGAGTGGCGTCGTCTTTGCCAGTGATAAATCCAGGTTCGTGCGGCCGGGACCACGCAACACATTACGTGGCGAGGTACCGTATCCCGAAGTAACCACGTTGCTGAACGACGCCGGATTGAAAAACTGCAAGCCATTCGTCTTGGGGTTGAGATATTGAATTGGCCCCGTTAGATTTGCGTTGACCAGCCCCGCATCTCCGGCTCCTGAAGGTCCGGGCGCAGTATTAGAAGTTCCCAGGCCGTCGATTGCCGTGAACGGAAACCCCGTACGCCAAGTGAGGATCGGGTACAGGCTCCAACCCTTTACCAGCCGCTGCGGACCGCGGGTGAATGGCAGATCCCAGCCGCCGGAGAAGGTGAGGTATTGCCGGACATCGAAATCCGATGACGCCCGAAAGAGGTTGGGATCGAAAAAAGGAACCGTACTGCTACCTTGGCGGAAGCCAGAGGCGTCGTCGATGCTATGTGCCCAGGTGTAACCCAGTGTGTAGTACATGTTGCCCAAAATCGGAACAGCCGCTGATTGTTGGGTCAAACTTAATTGCAAAGCGTTGTAATTTGCATTCGCCGCGTTCTTAAACTCATCTTCCTGTCCAAAGCTTCCACCGAATCCTGTAGCGTCATTTTGCAGGGTATTGCCCGGTACTTCATTCAAGAAACGCTGTGGGCTTGCGCTGTTCAGCGTAGCCGGGTCAAAAGGATTGATATCGACCAGCGCTGTCAGTCCATGCGATGAACTTCCGACGTAAGCGGCTCGCGCAATCAGTTTGTTAGAAAGCTGGTGTTCGATGCTCAAATTATATTGGTACGTGTATGGCGTTTTGAGATTAGGGTCAACAATCGTTGCGCCCGTATTGAGGCTTGTGAAGGTCCCGAACGTATTCAGGAAATTTACATTGTGGTTTAGAGGCTGGCCAAAAGGATCAGGTGTGCCTGTCGACCCAAACGGATCACTCAAGAATGTATACCCAGCGGTGGTTGCCGTGGGTACATTCGGTTCGTTAATGCCAATATTGGCGGTTGCGTTGAATGGTGCCTGGCCGTTGAATTGAAAGTTGTCCTCGGCTTTTAGCACATCGTAAAAAATGCCCCAGCCACCGCGTATGCTGGTCTTTCCGTCATGGAACGGTTGCCATGCAAAACCAAATCGCGGCGCGAAGTTCGTTTTGTCGGGGAAATTGACTCCCGTGGGCGCGCCTTTGTCGCCTGGAAAGAGTAATCCCAGCGGCGCTCCCGGAAAAACCGTGGATTGCGGCGAACCAGGAATTACCGAATAAGTGCGCCCTTCGGTGTCCGATTTGGGTGTGCTGTATTCGTAGCGAAGCCCATAGGTTAGCGTAAGGTTGCTGGCGACATGCCATTCGTCCTGCGCAAAAACATAAGTTGCCTTGGTGCGGATGTTCGAGGGCGCTGCGGGAGATTGAAAGTAGGCCGAAGGAACGCCCAGGAGAAAATTGGCGAATGGGTCTCCGGCGGCCAGGGTATTGCCGTTGCCATCTTGGCCGGCGAATTGGAACACGCCGTTGACTTCAAAATCGAACACCTGGTTGTCTTGATAGGCCGAAAACGAACCGCCGAACTTGAAAGTGTGCTTTCCGCGGGTCCAAGAAAACACGTCGGAGTAGGCGAAAGTGTTGTCCGTGAGTCGCGAGGGACCTTGAATGCTGAACCCTACTACGGCGTTCGGGAATTCCAATTGGGTCGGGCCGGTAGGATTATCTGATTTTATGTTGATTCCCAACGCGGTGGATGTCGGCTGTTGGGAGGATGGCACGGCTTGCACCGTGTCGCTACGCTGGCCGGTCACGCGAAATTCGTTCAAAACGTTGGGCGAGAACGTGTGGATGTAGGCGAGGTTAAAAAATCGGTTGTAAAAGGTCGAGGTCGAGCCAAAGCCCGGAATGGAGTTCGTGGTGCCAGGACTGCTTGGACCAGGATCGAGTTGGGGATCAAGATTGCGGCCCAAAGTCACAGTAAAGTGATCTTTCTGCGACGCCTCAAAATCAAACTTTCCGGTCAATTCGTCAGGGTTGTCAGTAAGGGGATTCTGAAAGGCCTCGGAGCCGGTAGGAGAAGTAGGAATCAAACCCGCTTTAATATAAGCCTGTGCGACGGGATCAATCTTCGCTGGGTCGATGATTCCTTGCGCGGCGAGAGATGGGTTGGACTGAAAGAATGGATTGGCTTGCAGAAAACTGGCAACGCTTGCCTGATTCGGCGAACCCGAGAAATTGCCCTGAAGCTCGGCGGGGGTGGGTAAGGTGGCCACCTGACCGACCTGAAGCTCGCTTTGCTGCTGCTTCTGGTAAGCGAGAAAAAAGAACAGCTTGTCTTTCTTGATGGGCCCGCCTACTGTCCCGCCATATTGATTCCTATGAAGAACTTGCCGAGGATCTCCCTCGAGGTTACTGAAAAAGTTATTCGCATCTAACGCTGTATTGCGGATGAAATCATATGCGCTGCCATGAAATACGTTTGTCCCCGATTTTGTGACCTCGGTAATGATTCCACCAGCGTTGCGCCCATATTCAGCGGTAAAGTCGCTGGTCAGAACTTTGAATTCCTGAATCGAATCGGGATTAGGGTTGTACACGACGCCGTTGGTCAAAAGATCGTTATTGAGGCCGCCGTCGAGAACGAACGTGTTCGAGTCGCTGCGTCCTCCGCCGACGCTAAATGCCAAAGTCGTGCCCAGGTTGCCCTGCCCATTGCCTGGATTGTCGGCTGGAAGAACCCCGGGTTGCAACGCCACGAGATCTAGCGCATTACGTCCGTTCAGGGGCAAGTCCTGGACGGCGCGATCCGAAACTGTCGCACCCAGCGTGGGATTGACGGTCTCGACAGTGCCGGCGTTGGACTCCACCGTCACCGTATCAGTTGTTGAGCCGATTTCCATTCTAAGATCGATTTTCAGTGTTTGGTTGATCTCCAATTTGCTTTTGGCGGTGGTCACGGATTTAAATCCCCGATGGTCCACTGACACCGTGTAATAGCCGATCGGCAACAAAAGGACTTGGTAGAAACCTGCCGAATCCGACGTTGTGCTGCGCGAGATTTGAGTGGCAACATCCGTCACTGTAATATGCGCACCGGCTATGACAGCTCCACTCTGGTCGTAAATAGTCCCGGTAATGCGTCCAGTTGTGTCCTGACTGGATCCAATCGGCTCGAAGAACTGAGCTAACCCCGCCAACAATGTTAAACACAGGAATCCTTTTTTAAGACGGTTCAAGAAGCCTCCTATTGACTACGACCGACTATCGAAGCGGGACAATAAATTGCGCGCACTTCTTTTCCTTCGGTTTGATTGGGTCCTAAAGGACCAAAGCCACGCAGGATCGCGGTCCCACCTTCATCGCTGCCACGCGCTCATCGCGAGCCTTTTGCCGCTTGAATTCGTGAAGCAGTTCGCGCAGCCGCAGGCGCGCCTTGTGTAACTGCGATTTCGAGGCACCTATCGAACGGCCTAATATTTCGGCAATTTCGTTATGTTCGTATCCCTCGATATCGTGCAGGACAAACATGGTGCGGTAGCCCGCCGGCAACTGCTCGATGCAGCGTTCGAGATTTATTCGGTCAATCGATCCCTCCAGCAACAAATCAGGCGCTCCTATATCGATGGCCGGCGGGTCGGCGTTCTGTCCCGGGTCAGGGTTCGCCTCGATCGAGACGACAGGTAACGATTTCCTGCGCAGGTGCATCAGGACGAGATTCACCGTCAGTCTGTGCAGCCAGGTTGAGAAGGCCGAGTCGCCGCGAAAAGTGTGAATTTTTCGCAGCAAGAGTAAGAAGACTTCTTGCGTCAGATCTTCTGCTTCGGTCGTGTTCCCCGCTATGCGCAGACAGAGCGTATACACTCGTCGGCTATGCAACCGGTAGAGATGTTCAAACATTAGTTGATCGCCCCCCTGTGCACGCCGGACGGCTTCCGCTTCGTTGAGCTTATAGCCGGCGATAGAAGGGCTTGACGGCGCAACCTTGCTCGAGATGCACGTGCTGGGACGCGCATCCGAGTTTGAGCTGTGCCGCTTCTCTACTGCGCGGCCTGTCAGGAGTTGACCCGCAATTCTTCTCTCCCTGGCGTTTGCAGTGGCTTGCATGACGAGTTGTCCTCAGCGGCCCGCTGAGTACACTGGCACGGACGTTTTATTTTCACTGGTCTGTGTCGCGGGCGCGGTCTTTTGACGGGCCTCTTTGGATGCCATGTGCTTTTGTGCGGGCGTCCAGTAGGTGAAGATTAGTCCGAGCTCCGGAGCATCGAGTGTCTCAACGCTATACGCATCCGCGATATCCACTAGGTTTAACTGCGCGTGCTGTGAAGTGGCATTTTCGGCTGTAAGGGTTTGGATTATGGCGTTGGTTTTCTGCCCTTTGATGTACAGTCTGTATTGAGAGCTGACCGATGATACGGTGAACGTGTAATCGCCGGCCGGGAGCGTGGCGCTTCCCCAGCGCGTCTCGACTGGCAACGTGAACTTGCCGTGGTATATGCTCTGCGCCTTTCCGCTGGTCGCCAATGCACCCAGTACAAGAGCCAACATGCATACTTTCGTAACTGCTTTAAACAATCGAGCCCAAGTCATTTTAAATCTCCTCTTTCGATCCGATTTTTTGATTTCGAGACATTTCAATGTCTTCAATGTGTAAGACCGGAGATCCTCCCGAATAATTCCCTCATCCAGAAAAGTATTTAGGAAGCGGGAACGCAGACAGTGAGAATTTCCTTGTAGCTAACTAAGAGGCTCGACCCAGTGTGTGCGCGACGACCTTCGCCGTTACTCTTACACGTGTTACACCTGATGAGACGCTGACTATTCCTCCGCAGTAACAGCCTCGAAGGTAAACAGTGTGTCTCGCAATCGTCATTTGGATTGGAAGCTTTCGTTACAAACAAAGCGAGGAGTTCGCAACTTTCTTTGTCAACTACGCGTCGCAGAGGTTATTTCGGGTGCAGGAGGCGGCGCGTTGCAACTGCCAAGAGTTGTCAGTGCCTCCCGCAGACAGCCCCGCGCACGCCACAAACTTGACATCACCGTGCCGGCGGGCATTCCTGTAATATCTGCAATCTCCCGGTAGGACATCCCCTCAAACTCGCGAAGAACGAGCACCTCACGAAAGTTAGACGGGAGCGTTGCCAGCGCTTTTCGCACAAGAATACGGCTATCGTTCCGGACGGTAACCTCTTCTGGATTGAGAACACGAGAGTCAGGAGGGAAATGGACTTCGTCAAATTCCGTCGCCTCTTGCAATGGCCGATTTACATTCAGCCAGGTATAGCACGCATTGCGGACAATCTTCATGAGCCAAACGCGCGCATTGCCGCCGTGGAAGCCGGGAAAAAAACGGAAGGCGCGCAAATACGCTTCCTGGACCGCGTCCTCTGCGTCCCGCTCGTTTCGCGTCAGCCATCGCGCAAGATTGTAGGCCGCGTCAAGATGCGGAAGGATCTCTTGCTCAAAACTGCCGAGCCCGCCCTCGTGTGTCATTCTCCCCTCCAATCTCGCGCCTCGAAAAGGTCATCAACCGCTACATCCGATTCTTAACGTTCGTTGCCTCCGACCTGGAAACGGGTACGTAAATCGCTGGAAGACTCTGGTGATCGTGTCCGACGAAGACAAGGCGGTGCATCGCCGCGAGTGCTTGTGGCGTGGCATTCTCGCGCCAGACGTGAAGAGAGTATTGCCCGGGGGGCACGTTGCCGATGGCAATGCGCCCGCCCTTGTTTGACACTCCGAAGTATGTCGAGTCTACGGTAACGACGACGGCCATCATTTCCGGATGAATGCTGCAAAATAAATAGGAAATACCTGGGCGGTCAAACCTCACGGATCGCAGTACCCCGGCTTCGTAGAGACCTAAATCGAATTGTCTGCTTCTGGAAATCGAGAATACGTTATGAAGCCACGGATCGTTGTTCGGAAAATCGACGATGCTCCTGGCAGGTATTACCAGCAGGCGGGGTTCAAACGTCTTATTGCGCTGCACTATAGTGTAGTGAGGGAACTCGATGGGCGTTCGATCTTTGCGGCCGTTCTGGGCGGGCACTAGCCATACCACCACCCCACTTGCGTCGTCAGGGTCGTCAACAGTGCTGGCATGAGACACCTTCACGCGGCCTGTCACTTCTAGTACTGACTCACTCACAGGCGCGTTTGTCTCCGCGATGACCTGAGTAATGAACGCATCGAGAAGGACTAGGACTAAGCCCGCGAGGCCGACCTTGGCAACATTTGCCGCGAGAACGTCTAGCTTCATCGATGATCCACCCCCTCCAGGGAACGGCTGGCCATCCCCAGATGTCCTGGCGTTGTGCCAGTGTGCGAGGGGCAAACGCCAGTCCGGTAGCCCGTCGTTTTCGGGCGAGGGTGACCTTCGACTACTGGTGAAATTATTGGCCCCCGGCTCATGTGCGGAACATTGCGTCCACCTCGAAGAATTGGCAATGGACGGGATATCCTCCATCGGGGAAAAATAGGTCCCCTGCTAAACTACTGTCGAAATTAGGCTTAGCTGATTTCCTCCCCGTCGATTTCCTTCGAGCTCGGCCAGGTGGTACACTCGCGCCCACCTAGGTTCTTTCTCCATGTTGGAACATGATCGCGTTGACGGTCAGCTGCGGTTTAGCGTCTTCGAGCTTGATCTCCGCGCGGGGGAACTTCGAAAGCGTGGGCTGAAGATCAGGCTCCAGGAGCAGCCATTTCGAGTTTTAGCGACGCTGGTCGAGCGTGCCGGCGAGGTGGTAACTCGCGAGGAGCTGCAAAAGAAGCTATGGCCCGCAGATACCTTCGTGGATTTCGACCACGGGCTCAACAAAGCCATCAACAAAATCCGCGAAGCTCTCGGCGACTCCGCCGAGAGCCCTCGATTCGTGGAAACGGTTTCTCGCCGCGGCTATCGCTTCCTTGCAGAAGTCAAGGACTCCTCTCCACCCATTACTCGGAGACGGGACCTTACAAGCGAGTCCGGTCCGCCTGCAGAATCACTTCTTTTCCCGGATTTCCCCCCTAAGGAAACAACATCTAAACACCGTCCGCTTTCATGGATGTGGAAGTCTTTAACCCTAATGCTGGTCGTTATGGCAGCATCCGTGGCCGCCTGGAAGGTTTATTCGTGGAAACATCCTACGCTTGTCATCCGCTCACTGGCCGTTCTTCCATTGGAAAGCCTATCGAGCGATGCCTCTCAGGATTATTTCGCCGATGGCATGACGGACGAGTTGATCTCGGACCTGGGGCAGATCAGTTCGTTGCGGGTGATTTCCCGCACCTCGGTAATGGGTTACAAGCACGCGCACAAACCTCTGCCCCAGATCGCTCGTGAGCTTAATGTAGACGCAGTCGTAGAAGGGACGGTGCTGCGTTCCGGCGACCAAGTCCGCATCACAGCGCAGTTGATCGAAGCGGCTGCGGACAAACACTTGTGGTCCCGGAGCTATGAGGGCGAATTACGGAATACCTTGGCGCTTCAGAACCAGGTGGCGAGTGCCATTGCAGACCAGATTAGGATTAATCTGAACCCACAAGAACAAGCTGCGCTGAAAACAGCGAAGGTTGTTGACCCAGAAGCATACCAATCTTACTTAAAAGGACGGTTTTTTTGGAACAGGCGGACGGCCGATGGTTTGCGGGCGGCCTTGGCATATTTTAATCAGGCGATTGAAGAAGACCCGAAGTACGCTCAAGCCTATTCGGGTTTGGCCGACACGTATGCATTGCTGGGAGACTGGCAATACGGCGTGATGACCACCAAGGAGGCACTTCCCAGAGCGAAGGCGGCAGCGGTCAAAGCTCTGAAATTGGACGGCACACTAGGCGAAGCTCACAACTCACTGGCGTTCTGCTTGGATGGTTTCGACTGGGATTTGGAGTCTGGGGGCAAGGAATTCCGACGCGCCATTGAGCTAAACCCAGGCTACGCAACAGCGCACCATTGGTATGCTTGGCATTTGGCGCTATTGCGTCAGTATGACGAAGCTATCGCGGAAATGAAAAAAGCGCAAAACCTCGATCCGCTATCACTGATTATTGACGCTGATCTGGCAGAGCTTCTTGTGCTTGCGCGTTCCTATGACGAATCCATCGTTCAGAGTCGCAACGCGATTGAAATGGATCCGAATTTTGCCCTCGCACATAATCAACTGGGCCAGGCTTATCTCCAAGAACGCCTGTACGAAGAGGCGATTGCAGAGCTACAGAAAGCAGTGCAGCTTTCTGGGGGAAGCTCGAACTGCATGGCTAATCTTGCTCGCGCCTACGCCGCGTCCGGGAAAAGGAGCAAAGCGGAAGAGCTACTGAGGGATCTAAAGAAGCGCTCGAATCCTAGCTATTCGCAGGCTTCAGAGATTGCCGTGGTCTATGTCGCTCTCGGGGATACAGATCAAGCCATGAATTGGCTGCGAAAAGGCTACGAAGAGCGATTTAACCCGGGCGTCCTGATACGGCCGGGCTTCGATCCTCTCCGCACGGACCCGCGCTTTCAGGACCTTGTCGACCGAATCGGCCTCCCGCATTGAACCAGAGAAGTTTGATCGGAAACGCAAAGAAGAATATCTCAACTCGCGGGGCATCGGTCTGGTCACCAACAGAGCGCGCAAAGCACTCGATCCAGAACCTGGTATCGACCAGCTCTGAAGCACTTGCAGCCTGGGCAATCTAGAGGCTCGGCGCGTAGTAGCCGGTTTTTGCGTAGACGCTGAGAGGTGGAAGTCCCTTGGGGGGCCGCAGCTTGACCTTGATCTTGCGCCAGCGCGCGTCGTGTGACTTATTGCTCGGGCGGTATCCCAGAATGTATTGGTTGCGCAACTCTGCGCCAATCTTTGCGACGATGTCCGGCAGTTGGTTCACATTCTCTGCGTCGAAAGCGCGGCCGCCGGTCAGTTCCGTCACCTCACTGAGCAGAGAGGGCCCGTTGAGTTCCTCAGGTGTTCGGCTGCGGTAATCCAATGAGTCAAAGATGCCAACCGAATACAGCTGGGTATCTGCCTCTCGCACCAGCCGCTTGATATCGTTCTCATTGTACCGACTATGGTTATCTCCCCCGTCGGAAATGATGAGCAAGGCCCGTTTGGCGTTTCGCGCGGTCCTCATCTCGCTGAGGCCCAGATATACCCCATCGAAGAGTGCAGTGCGACCTTTCGCAGATAAAGAGAGGATGTGACTCTGCAGATCTTCGACGGTGTTGGTGAAGGTGCTCACAAGCTCTGCGCGTTCGTTAAAACTGACGAGAAAGAACTCGTCTTGCGGATTGGCCGTCTTGAAAAACTGCGCGGCGGCTTCCTTGGCCTCGCCGACTTTGTTGACCATGCTGCCGCTGAGATCGAAGATAACGCCGATGGAAATGGGGACGTCTTCGGAAGAGAAATACTGGATCTCCTGCTCGACGTTGTTTTCGAAGACACGGAAGTTATCGAGCTCAAGGCCTGTAACCAGGCGGTCATGAGGGTCGATGACGGTAACGTTGACAAGCGCCAGGTCCACATCGACATGAAGGGATTGGCCCTGCTTAATAACCCGGCCCGGTGTGTCGTGCTTCACGTCGTCGGGGACGGCGGATTGGGCGACCGCGAGCGCGGAGAAATTCCAGATCACGATGCCAAACAGCAGAAGGGAAATTAACGGAACAAAGGAGACGCGAGTCGCAACCACACTACTGTTCACAGGGTCTCCATCGTACTGACCGTTCAAAGTGCTGAATCGGAGCGATTGTTGCCCGTTCCTTGATCACTGTGCGCCGGTTCTGGATACAGCTTATAATCCCCAAATTCTTCAGTCTTGATATCGTCATCGCTTACGCCCGAAGAATTGAGCAGCTCGCTCATCGCAGTGACCATTCCCGACGGGCCAGCGATGTAATAGACAGGTCCTTTGAGCCCGGGTAGATAACGCGTGAGCATTTCACGATTGATGTGACCTTTTTCATAGGGCCAAGCAAGGGTTCTATACCCAGTGATCGTTGGAATGAGGGTGAAACTGGGGTTCTTTGCGGTCATGCTTTCAAATTCTTCGAGAAAAGCTGCGTCCTCCGCTTCCCGGTTTGAATAAAACAAATACAGTTTGTGTGGCAGATGTTCCTGAGCGGCCTGTTGAAGGATGCTGCGAATCGGCGTAATCCCGATACCGCCCGCGAGAAATACCGCAGGCCTGGTGATATCTTTATGCAGCGTGAACGATCCCCGGGGGCGGCTCACGATGAATTTCGTGCCACGAGCGGCAGCGTTCAACCCGCTCTTAAAGTCAGTCTTACGCATGCGCATCGCGATCATGACTGGCTTGTTTTCATGAGGAGAGCTTGCGAGGGAGAAGGTCCGGGAATTGTCGCTTTCACTTCCCATGCACTGGCGCGTGAAGACAAAGTCGGCATGCTGCCCAGCTCGGAATTCGAAGCTGGCGCCATTTGCTTCGAACCAGAAGGCCATCGTATCTCTGGCGATTCTTTGCCGGTCCACTAAAGTCAGTTCGCAATACTTGACCATGGATTTCTCCCTTCGCTAAAAACTTACTTGGCTCCTCTTCCCCGCATTACGCTTCAGCTATGTAGACCAAATTCCCAACGATTTATTCCAACGTTCGTCACAACAAGGAGAGCCTTTAAATTCCCGAAGCTTTATTCCGCCTATCGTCACAAAAAGGGAAATCCTCCTCTCCCTCAAGAGCCCATGAGTTCATTTCCGAAACAAATGCGGGACGTACCAGCGGGCGTAGGTTGCCAATCCCAACAAAAGCACGAGCCACCAGAGCACAAGTACAGTTCGCATCCAGGCCTTGTACTGAGTAATGCGGAATTTCTCCGGCAAAATGGTCGTGCCCGCGGCCAGGAGAATGTACAATCCGGCGATTTCAGTTACGCTTCCGAGCGTCGCGTGTGCGGTCGCCAGGGCGTAGTAAGCTTTGCCAAGTTTGAGCGGGATCTTTGGGCTTACGTGAACACGAAACGAAGGAATCATCGTGAGCACAATCACGGCAAGGTTGAGAAGCACGATCACCGACTGGCACCAGGCATGCGCTCGAAAACGCCCGAAGCGCGCGAGCAGGGCACCGGTGAGCAACCCCACTCCCATGGCAATCTCAAGGAGCAGAGTTACGTCGGCGTAGAAGGGAGCCGCTGTTCTCAGGAAACCTTCGTTCAAAGGATGATCTCCAGCCTCGCTCCCGCTCCCGCGTTTCTGATTCCCAGGTAGGAACCTTACTCCCCACTGCGACTACGATCGTTGGGCGATTCGGCAGAAACCACTGTCCCTGTCCACTGATGTCCCTGAGGAACCCCGCCGGACCGACTCCCACTGCGGCGACAGCACCGGCTGGGAGTTTGATCCGCGGGGTCTAGGGAGGAACGTCTCATCAATCGCCGTACGAGTCGGTTACGGCAGCAGGGTCGACGCCGATCACTGGACAGCCGTCGAATTCCTTCGAGGACTCGTTGCCCTTCAGGAGCCCGCTCGCATTTTTCATCTTCAGCAGGAACACTCGCTGGATTTGGCCGCCGCTCACATTCTTCGCCGGACCTCCAACGCACACGTAAATTCCGGACGTTTCTAGTTCGAGGATCCTAATGTTAATTTGCGGCCCTCCGGGTGTTGCCTCGACGAGAGCTTCCTTCTCGTCCAGTCGCCGTGTCACATAGCTGTAATCACCGAAAGTCTTCTTTCGCTTCTCTGGCTTCGGCCGAATTGTGGAGGGAAGCGTTGTGACATCCAGCTTCTCGACCACAAACTCCGCTACGTTTTCTTTCGGATAAGGCACATTATTACCTGCCAGAGCCACTGACCCGCAAGCCAGGGCCATCACTCCACAAAATAGCTTCATAACTCGTCTCCTCTATCTTTCGTTCATCTCTGTCCGCTTCATGCAGACACTGGAAGGAGTCCTCACCTGAACTCCCCGCGTCTAGCCGTTTACGCCGCTGAGAAACCCACCGAGATGACCCGTCAGTCCCACAAGCAACACCGCGACCGCTTCGATCGGCAAGCGGTATTTTGGCAACGATTTCTTTGGATCGCGCCGCACACGCAAGTGGATCCAAAACACGAGCCAGATCAGCACACTCGATAGGCAACCCAGAACTAGGTGCATTAACAGAATCCCTTCTAGCTTTTGACCCTCAAGCGCCCACTGCCACGCCGCAAGACCCGTCGCCACGACTGGCACCGTGAGACCGCCGCCAGCAGCAGATTGAAATACGCCGCCGCTGCCAGCGTCCGGTTCTTCGTCCACTGTGCGAGATAGTCGAACGCGACAGCCGCGATCAAAGCGCAATCGGGAAATGAATCAGCACCACATGTTGCGCGTGCTTTGCGAGAATCGCCGTCTTGATGTCGAAGGGGTTTGCGCTCATCGTCCCCTCACTGCACCACTATCTTGCCGGTCATCTTCGGGTGAATTGAACAGAAGTAGGGATAGGTTCCTGGTTTGGCGAACGTGTACGAGAACTTTTCATCCGTATCCATCACCTTGGACTTGAACGCCTTCGGATCATCCGTGCTGACAACCGTATGGGGAATATCGTCGCGGTTGGTCCAAGTAACTGTTGTTCCCACAGCCACCGTGGTCGTCCCCGGCCCGAAGCTGAAATTATCGATCTTCACTTCCGAGGTGGCCGACACCGCCTGCTGAGTATTCGCCGTGACGTTCGGTGATCCTGCCAACAGCGGCACCATCGCGACGATCACCGCCGCCGCCAAACCTCCAACCAACACACTTCTCCTCTTCATCGTTGTTTCCTCCCTAGATTTCGTCAGAGTCGATTTCATGGCCTACGCTGGAACTTTTCTCGCTTATCCCAGCGTTGAGTCAACTACCGCCAGCGCATGCTGGCCCCGAACGTAATTCACATCCGTAATTCCCATCACGCTCCTCAACCGCTCTGCCGGTACCTTCATGGGTCCCGGCGAATCGGCCTTGTCAGGCCGAGGTTGCGGAAATGATGTTGACGCCGTCGTATGAAACGTCACGTTTCCTTCAACCTTTTGCATCGCCTGGTGAAGGTGCCCGTCCAGCACGGTCACTGAGCCGAACTTCTTTAGGTAAGCCAACGCCTGCCCGCTGCCCATGAGTCTCCGTGATTCATCCTGTTTCCCATTGCAAACCGCGCGCTCGAGTCCATCGCTCTAGGAAGGGCGGCGCGGGGGAGGTTTGGGGGTGCCCGCGCCGCTTGTGCATGGGTTTCGCCTTTGTATACCGCAGGCCTGCTCTTTTTATTCCCGCAAAAGTGGCGCTGTGTTCTTTTCTTCTCCCATCAAATAAAGAGCAGGAGACGGGAATAGAGTCACCTCCGCGGCGGTCCCTACAAATGAATAGCCTTGTGGGAAAAGGTTCGATCGTGCTGGACTCGCAAGATCAGGTGCGGCTCGAGACACTCGTTCTACCGCATCTGGACGCCGCTTTTAATCTCGCCCGCTGGCTCTTGCGCAACGGCGCCGATGCCGAGGACGTCTCGCAAGAAGCGATGCTCCGCGCGTATCGTTTCTTCAATGGTTTTCATGGCGGCGACGTGCGTGCCTGGCTGTTACAGATCGTGCGGAACACCTGTTTCACCTGGCTGGAGAAGAATCGTCGCGTGAATGACATGGCTGAGTTCGATGAAGAATTGCACGGGACCCCAGGCCCAACTCCCGAATCGCTTGCTATCGCTGCGGATAGTCGCGGGCGGCTTACTCACGCCCTCGAATCTTTGCCGTCACGCTATCGGGAAGTGATCGTGCTCCGCGAGCTGGAAGGCTGTTCTTACAAGGAGATTGCCACCATTACTTCCATTCCCGTAGGTACAGTCATGTCCAGGGTTTCCCGTGCCCGCCGGCAGCTTCAGCTAACGCTTGCTGACCCTGCCAACAAGGAGGCCATCGATGAGCTGTAACCGTGGCACCACCGTTCTTCATGGCTACTTCGATACCGAACTGGACGCCCTCGGTGCCGCCGAATTCGAAAGCCATCTCGAACAGTGTTTCGATTGTTTCAACGCACTCGAGGCTCTGGAGTCTTTGCGCTCGTCCATCAACATTGCGCAACTCTATGAGAAAGCGCCTGCCCCATTTCGCAAGAAACTTCTCGCTCGTCTCAGTTCTGCGCGCCCTGTCGTTGTCTTTCCTGCTCGCACACCCTGGCGATGGATCGCAGTCGCCGCGGCATGTCTTCTGGTTGGCTATAGCGGCTGGCGAGTCATCCCGGTTCACCGTGGCGGCAATTATGAAACAGTGCTTGCCGCGGAGATTCTCGATGCCCATCTGAGATCGCTGCAGCCCGGGCATCTCACCGATGTTGTCTCTACTGATCAACACACGGTAAAACCTTGGTTCGACGGGAAACTGGATTTTTCTCCGCCCGTCCAGGATTTTACCGATCAGGGATTTCCATTGCAGGGCGGGCGCATTGACGTCGTTCACGGCCGCTCCGTCGCTGCTTTGGTTTACGCCCGCCGCAAGCATTTCGTGAACGTTTTCGTCTGGCCCACAGACGAGAAGGACTCTGCTCCGCGTTCCGGCTCACAACAGGGCTATCAATGGATCGATTGGCGTAAGGGAGGGGTGGAATTTTGCGCCATGTCCGACGCCGCGCCTTCGGCCCTTGAGCAGCTTCAGAGACTTTTCAATGAATAGTGGTATTGGTGCCCAGCCGATCTCAGGCCATGCGGAGTGCAGAATGCCTGCTCCTGTCCGTCTTGTAACGAAATGGCGTTATTTCACCTTTGATTCATCAATCCCGGAAATCGAACGATTACGGCCTAAGTATCAAAGCTGAAGCAGCAAGAGAGATGCTTGAATGGACGGACACACGCGAAAGTGTCTGGAAAACTGGGTAATTGCGATCGAGAGCACTGAGCAGCGAAAAGTCCGTTCTCTGCTGCAACTGGAATCCCCAGATGAAGTGACGAACACGTTACACATTCTTGACGTTCGATTCTGTTACTTCGTGGCGCAAGACGCGTCTCATCATCTGTACACGTTTTGAGGATGATTGTGCTAAGCGCCGCTCTTGCGGAATAAAAGCTTCGAAGCGGTGGTTATCGACAATGAACGCTCTAAACAAATTCAAAGGAGAAAATAATGAGAAAGCAGTGCTTACGTATTTTGATTGCCCTAATCGGCGTCGCCGGTTTGGGCATGGCCGCCAGGGGCCAGGCTATTGACCAAATCGTGCTCAACGTACGCTACGAGTTTGTGGTCGCTGGCAAAACACTTCCGGCGGGCAAATATACAGTGAAGCGTCTGAGCGATACCGACCCAGACGTCCTAATCCTCAGCAGCTTCGAGAATCGTACGAACGCGGTCGTCCTTCCGACGACTAAGGTCGACAGTAGCTCCGCCGACAAAGTCCAAGTCAGTTTCGAAGAAGTTGGAGGCGAGCACTTCCTCAGCAAGATCGAAACACCTGATCATGTGTTCACGATTGCAGTTTCCCATTCGGAAATCCTGGAAGCCGCAGCGAGATCAAACCGCGGCACGTCTGCCTCGGGAAGTTCGGCTGGAAACTAGATCATCAATCCACGCATCGTGGCGGCCTGCGGGTCGCCTCTTTGCATCTAGGGAACAGGAGGGAAAATGATCGTCTGCTGCGCGAACCAGTGCTCCTACTGTCGATCGTCGATCGTCTCCGGGCAAAGGTGGGTACGGGAGAAGATTTACGACCCCGCGCCGAATGGCCGCGACCCAAGCTATCACCGGTACCATGCTGAACCCTTCGTAGGACAGCAAGGAAGCTGCTGGGAAAAACATCAAATGGAACAGGACATTGCCCGGACCACGCCTACGCTCCTCAGAGGGCGCTCAGAACAGTTGGAAAATAAACATGTTCTTGTCTTCATTTGACGTTCTCAGGAAGGACCGTCGCGGAAAGCCCATTTTGCTTGCCGTGGCAGGGGATTTAGAGACTGCGCGTCTTCGTCTGCGCCAATTAGCTTCACTCATGCCTGGCGAGTACTTCGTTTTCGATCCACGAACTCACCAGATCGTTGCCGCTGTGGACGACTCCGAGTGGCAAGTCACAAGAGCGTGAGACTTAGTGGGCTCTATCGTGCTTCCAGTGCAGCGAAAATAGGTGTGGGCTAATGAAAAAACTCTTGGGACAGATTAACGCGTTGACCTGGTTCTTCAACTGGCGGATTAACCGCGCGAAGATTGCTCGGCTGCAGAGCTACCGATGATTACTCAAGGCATGTTCAGTGTGTTTGCTCGGCGTGTAGCAGGCCCGGACGTTCCTAGTCGTGCGACCGCGTCCGGAGGCGAAGAATCCCAAGTACTTCTGAATAATAAGGCCATCGTTCGCCGCCTCTACGAGGAGGTTTGGAATAAACGTAGGCTTGAAGTTGCGGACGAGCTGATCTCCCCGAGCCACGCACTCAACGACCCCATCGCATCCGGTTCAGAGACAGGTCCGGAGTTGTACAAACGGCGGGTGGTCGAGTTCACGACAAGCTTCTCCGACCTGCATTTCACGATTGAAGACATGATCAGCGAAAAAGCGAAGGTTGTTGTCTCCTGGATTATTTCTGGAACTCTTCCTGCGACGGGCAGCAAGATATTGTTGGAGGGAATCACGATTCACCACATCACAAACGGGAAGATTCTCGATTCGCACGTTAGATGGGACGTTCTGGGCTTGCTGCGACAACTCGGTGACATTTCTCCTCTTAGACCGATGGCCGCTTCAGTGTCTTGACAAGATCCTCAAATTGCGTGCGATGTTCCTGCGATTGGCCGCGACGCCCTGGGGTGGTGTCTTCGGAGATTGACGGACTACATCATCGCCACGCGAGCCGGAACCTTTTTGATTCGTGCCACGCGTCTGTTACATTGGCTGCCATGTCGGCGAACTCAGCCCAGATCACAAGCATTAAGCACCGATCCATCCGGGTGCGGGAATCGGCGAACATGAGGTGTTTCTACACTTTTTGGTGGCTCCCCCCCGTGTCATCAGGCACCCCCCACCCAGTCCCTCGACCGACTGCCGTTTACATTGCCCGCTACGACCGCGTTACTCCCTCCCGACACCTGAACGTGCTGCACCAGGACGGTCTGGCGGCCACCTACACGTATGCAGTGAATCGTCAGGAGTGCTTTTGAGCAGAGCTTTGCGGAAGGCTTTGTAGATCTCATCCGGGTGATTCTCGAAAATCGCCTGAGCGATCTCTTTGGCGGCGTCATTTTTCGGCCGGCCACCTGGATTCCCGCTTTGTCCAGGCTTGAACTGGGTAGCCTTTCCAACGCTCGGATCAGCCCCATTCCTGAGCTGTTTCAGTTCGCCCGAGGATCGCCTGTTCTCAGGCGAGTCGACAGCCTTCTGTTCCTCGACGAAGTCTGCAGTCTTGCCTCGCATCAGGCGGCCCCCTCGACGGTACGAACTTCGGCGCAAAATGGGCGCAAAACCCGCTCCTTTTGAGCACAAATCGAGGGATGCCAGGTGAGTAAGGGCAGCCGAATCAACGTAGATTTTGCGGATTTCTGGAGCGGGCGATGGGAATCGAACCCACATCCGAAGCTCCACAAGCTATTGAATATACTGGCTTCCCTTCCCTTGAGGACGATCTGACAGGGAGCGTTAGTACGACTTCAATTTGATGCCAACCAGACATATCAGCTAAAGGCAATTGAGTCCGTCGCTGGCCTCCTGCATGGGCAGACGCGGACCGAGGTCGAATTCGCGCCGGTCGCGCTCGGTCCCATGTTCGGCTCCATCACGAACAGGCTGGATTTGGGCGAAGAACGCGGAATATCAATGATGATGTTCGCGACCTGCCTTTTTTCCTCCTGCGTTTTCACTGGAGCGTAATTCCCCTTCAAGCGGAATGTCATATCTAGCGCGGCAATTCGCGTGTCGTTGTCCGCGTAACGCCGAACCGACTTAACCTTGCCATTGTGCGCAAAATGCTTCGTTCGCTGTGCTTTCAACAAAGGCTTTAGATACTTCTCAATTAAGTGGGAGTCCGTCAGGCCGTGTTTGTCGAGGAGCTCCGGAAAGGAGTTGCCGAGATGCTTTAGAGCTTGATAGGCGGATTGGTCGGGGTTCTTTGGAGAATAGCCCGCTAAGAGGGCTGCTGTCTTTCTGTCAGAACCACGCGCTAACAAGAGCATCAGAGCTTTCTGTTTGGGACTAATGCTCTTCTTTTTCTTGGTCTTGGGTTTGCCCATGGAACTCCTCTAGTTTCAGTAGAATACTAGCGCAGGTCTTGTGGTATCTGCGCGAGATTTTCCATCCGTGAGCACATTAGACGTGGAAGCAAATCAGGCAGAGCGTAGGCTCATGCTCGCGCCGTCCAATGCGTCCGCAACCTTCGCAGCTGTGTTCGCCGGTCTGTCTTACGTTTGTAGACGCCAGGGCAGCTTTGAGTTTTGCTCGTTTCCATACCGTGCCCCAACAGTGTGGGCATCCGGACGGTTTTCTAAATGCGTTCCGGGTTGTCTGTGACGGACTGCCCCTATCACCATGGGGCAAGAGCAACGCACCGAGCGGTTGTCGGACCAGGTGAAATTGCAAGACTGACCGGGTGGCCACCTCAGTCAGAGGCTTCGCCATGTCCGCGAGCAGTTCGGGTCCGACAACGGAGAAAGGTGTGGACCCGTAGCACAGGAGCCGATCATGAAAGTCATGCAACGATGCGCCGAAGCCCGCTTTCGCCCGGTAGTCGGATAGCACAGCTTCGTGCTTTGTACTTGCCCGGAGATCGCCGGTTCTCCGAACCGTCATTCGACCACCGAATCCGATCCGCTAGTTCTCAGGGAACCCGGTTCGTGTTCGCTGTCTGTGCTGCCTCGGTGCCGGTTTTAGGCATTTTAGAGCCAATGCCCCTAGTCCCCGGGCTCCTTTAGCCGGATCTGCGACTGGTTAACATGCTCCCGGGTATTGTCAGCCCTAGAAGAACGAACCTATTATCCCGATCGCGGTGCCTACGTCATTTAGTACGCCGCCGACGTTGTCCCAGAAACTCCCCCCGTTACTATTATTTGCGTTGTCCAGCTGACTTTGCAGATTGCTTATTTGGGCTTGCAGGCCAGCGATAATCGCATTCGCCTGGTTCCACGCGTCCTTGTTTCCTTGTGCATAGCCATCCTTCCAACCCGCTGCATAGCCCATTGCATACCCATCACGAAACCCATCGGCGTAGGCGAGAGTGTAAGTTTGCCCGGTAATTTCCTCATAGATGACATTTGCAGCTTTGCTCACGCCCCTTTCATATCCTTGCATGAAATTGAAGTAACGGGCCAGTAGTAGTGGCTTGGCCTGCTTAAGTTCTTTGTGCTGATTCTGAGTGATTGCGTAGAATTCCGCACTCATCATATTCCCAAAGCTAACCACGAACTGCTTGCCAGCCTTAATGGAACTCGTTTGAGCGGCATTTTGGAGTAGGGCCTGCGCATACCCCGCACTGCCTGGGGCCAGTGGGGGTTGACGTGACCGGCTTGAATTAGTCCAGCGGGAGTGAGAGAAATCACTCGCAAGGAGAGCTGGACATGCCGATGAAGAAACACAAGCCGGAGCAAATCGTGGCGCTGCTGCGGCAGATTGAAGT
>Ga0187855_10000965_pt1 | contig 23836 bp, 18 predicted proteins | sample June2016WEW_8_10_2_FD_132969 | JGI IMG/M metagenome (GOLD analysis project Ga0187855, IMG submission 132969) | Peatland microbial communities from SPRUCE experiment site at the Marcell Experimental Forest, Minnesota, USA - June2016WEW_8_10 | ecosystem: Environmental > Terrestrial > Soil >...
ACGGTCTCCACATCGAGCACGTCTCGCGGCCGGAAGGCGAAGAGCTTCAGGATAATGAGATCCTCCGCCGAACAAGTGCGCAACCGGCACCCACGTGTGAACTCGAACAAGCTGGATCGTTCCACCATTTCCTCTTCGAACGGCAACCCGCCGAGCGCGATGTCGACGGGCGTGCCGCCAGGAGCGGTGAGCAGCAGGACGCGGTTCCGGTGCGCAAACCCCGCGGCGTCCGGCACGCGTCCTCGATAACCCGATTCCAGGAACGGAGCGATGAGCTCGTCTTCCCGTCCGAATCCACTTACCAAGGTCACGTCCACGCCGCGAGTAAAACGGGGCTCGCCCCAGCGCAGCAGTGCGATGCCCCCAATGATGCAGAACTTCCATTGGCGCCCGGTGAGAAAAGCCTGAAGATCGCGTGCCGCCTCCAATAGAGGCGTCATCGACGCGGGTCCGCCGGCCGCATCTTAGCAAACCATGCCTGCTGATCGACCAAACCGGAGGACTCGGGCGGAGGTGGGATGTCGATGGGATCTTCGCCGGTTTCGAACAGTTGCCGGACCGCCTCCTGCGTATCGGCGCATTCGATTTCGCGCCGCCGCACCTCGTCGAGTTCCAGGCCCGCCTGCCGCCATGTGTCAACCCACCGGCGCATGAGTTTCACGTAGCGAGTTTGCGGGCGGATCGGACATACAAAGTCATCGTAACAGAATAAGTCGCACCGGTCGGGGCGGTTGGGTCAGTCTTCGGATTGGGTGTGCCCCAGGAGAATTAAGGGGACCATCACTTCGCCAGGATGCCGGCCACGCGCCAATGTCAGGCATTCCCCACAACATTTGCCGCGGCTTCTGGGTTCGGCGCTGGCGGCGCTTTCGTATCCGATCTCTAATTCCGCACTGGCGGCGTCCAGACCATCCATGAGCATGCGTCCCCCGGGCCGCCTCCAGGCCGTGTTCGATGGCCAGGTAGATGTCGTCGCCCGGCCGGAGGACTCACTCATCGAGCCATACCCGCAGGCCGGCGTCCCGCAGCCGCTCCGCAAGCTTTGCAGCACGCGCGGCTTGTCCTGCGAATTGTGGCTCAGGAAGACGTCGTAGGTGAAGTCCGACGGCGTAGTTACCGAGTTGCCATTGTGCGACACGCCGCGCTTAAAGCGACGGATGCTCGACAAGGCGCGGGATGTTCATTTTCGCTTGATGCTTTCGCGCTTGGGCAAGATCATACGCCGCCTGCATTCGTAGCCACATATCGGCGCTGCCGCCAAAGGCCTTTTCAAAGCGCAACGCCATCACAGGCGTAACGGCGCTTCTGCCTCGCATCACGTTGTGAAGCTGCTGGCGCGTGATCTTCAAGGTTTTTGCCGCCTCGGCCACACTTAGGTTAAGCTCGTCAAGATTAGCCTTGGCGAGTGCGCCGGGGTGTACGGGATTTTTCATCGGCATGGCGTCGTCCTTCCTAATGGTAATCTTCCAGGTCCACGTCGTAGGCGTCGCCTCCCTCGAAGCGGAAGGTCACCCGCCAGTTGGCCCCGACCGTCACGGCCCACACGACTTTACGGTTGCCCTTCAATGGGTGCAATCGAAACGTCGGCTGGTTCATGTCCTGCACCTCGCCGGCCTGATCGAGCGCCGAAAGGATCAACCGCAAACGGTCAACTTGATCGGCTCCAACCCTGCGGCCGTCGTCCTGTTCAAACAGGTTCCGCAGCCCCTTGTGCTTGAAGCTCTCGATCACCGTCCGAGTGTAAAACGTCAATTGACGTTTGTCAACACAAAAAGCGCCAACACACAAAAGCGCCGGGGGAAGGCCGGTTGCTTCTCCCGCTCCGGCGATGCTGCCAAAACCTACCTTTGTGAGACACGGCCGGGAGCCAAAGGGAGGAGTTCAGTCGAGCAAAGCTCGCCTGCGCCGGCAGGAGTGCCTGCGCCACGTCGAGGCGCTATCAACTACCTCCCGACTCCAGCGCCGGAGCGCTTGGCGAGCGAAGAGTTCGAATATCCCGCATCGGCGGTTGGCCGAAGAACCGGCTGTATTCGCGGTTGAATTGGCTGGCGCTTTCGTATCCGACCTCAAAGGCCGCACTGGCGGCGTCCAGACCATCCATGAGCATGCGTCCCCGCGCTGCCTGCAACCGAAGCTGTTTCTGATACTGAAGAGGACTCATAGCAGTCAGCACCCGGAAATGATGGTGCAGCGTGGAGACGGCCATGCCCGCGATTTCCGCGACATCTTCCACCCGCAGCGGCTTCGCATAGTTCGCCCGGATCCAGGCGATCGCTCGCGCCGTCCGCTGGCTCTGCTCGCCAAGCGTGGCTATCCCGCGAAGGCGCGCTCCCTCCGCACTGCGCAGGATTCGGTAGACGATCTCGCGCTGTATCAGGCCACCGAGAACGGGAATGTCCCGCGGCGTGTGCAGCAGGTCCACCAGCCGGCAGCACGCACTGAGGAATTCCACCGTGGTCTCACCGGTGGCCATGCCAGGGCTGTCGGACGGCCTCAGCCACCTGCATCTCCTCCCGGCCGAGAAGCTCCCGGACCACGGGCATTTCGAGTTTGAGCGACATCGCCAGGCAGGGCGCCTTGTCGCTTGCCTCGATCACCCGGCTGACGACCGGCAAGTCGACCGATGTCAGCAGGAATCGCGACGCATCGTAAATGAAAACGTTTCGGCCCAGTTCTACGCGTTTTCGCCCTTGGGCGATCACGGTCACGCTCGGCTCGTAGGTCGCCGGGCACGGAGCGGTCGGGGCGATCCGCCGGCGGAGCGTCAGCCCGGGAATCTCCGTTGCCCGGTTCTCTGCGGAGCCGATGAACAAGGCAATTTTGCGAGCCAGCTCCGCCCGCAATTCCCGTGCTCGATCCGGCAACGGAGCGCCGTCTCCCCGGTGGGTTTTCATAGTGGCAGTTTAGTTCTCCTCTACCCTAGAATAGCCCCTGGCACTGTGCGTGAATCAACAGTCGAAGAGGAATAGGCAATAAATCGGCAGGATCGGGATACCGCATCGGGGGCGTTCGATTCTAACCTGGAGAAGAGGAAAACACTTCCTCAGGAGAAACAATGCAAAAGCGCAAACTGGGAAATAGGGGCCTGGAAGTATCGGCTCTCGGGCTCGGCTGCATGGGAATGAGCTTTTCCTACGGTCCGCCCAAAGACACGCAGGAGATGACCTCTCTTATTCGGGCAGCCGTGGAACGCGGCATCACATTCTTCGACACCGCCGAGGTCTATGGCCCCTTCTTGAACGAAGAGCTGGTGGGCGAAGCTCTCGCTCCCTTCCGCAAGCAAGTGGCGATCGCTACCAAGTTCGGGTTCGACCTCACCCCTGGCTCCGACGCCCGCGGGATGAAGGGCGCGCCTGTCCTGAACAGCAGGCCGGAGCACATCAAGCAAGCCGCCGAGGGATCGCTCAAGCGGCTCAAGGTGGATGTCATCGACTTGCTCTATCAGCATCGGGTTGACCCGGACGTGCCTATCGAAGACGTAGCTGGAGCGGTGAAGGACCTGATTCAGGAAGGCAAGGTCAAGCACTTCGGCCTTTCCGAAGCGGGAGTGAAAACCATACGCCGCGCGCACGCCGTCCAGCCGCTGACCGCTCTCCAGAGTGAATACTCGTTGTGGTGGAGACGCCCTGAAGCCGAAGTGATCCCAACGCTGGAGGAACTCGGAATCGGCCTGGTCCCGTACAGCCCGCTCGGCAAGGGTTTCCTCACAGGCAAGATCGACGAAAATGCGAAATTCGACAGCACCGACTTCCGCAGCACCCTGCCTCGCTTCACGCCGGAGGCTCTCAAGGCGAATCAGGGCCTCGTCGATCTGCTCGGCAGCATCGCGCAACGGAAGAAGGCGACACCCGCTCAGATCGCACTCGCCTGGCTGCTGGCCCAGAAACCATGGATTGTGCCGATCCCAGGCACTACAAAGCTGCATCGCCTGGACGAAAACATCGGGGCATTGTCAGTCGAACTCACGCCCGGCGATCTCCGTGACATCGAGAACGCCGCCTCAAAGATCACGGTCGAAGGGGCCCGGTATCCCGAAAAGCTGGAGCAGATGACCGGCCGGTGAGCGGCAGACAAGTCGTGATATCCGCGAAGTGAGTCTTGCCGCGCGCGGGCTGAGAAGTCGGCACCTAGCGAAAGCGTCGTCCGGTAGCCGCGGCCGAGTTCCGCCAGCCCCCGCGGGTTCCGCTCGTGCGACGCACACTCGGACGTGATCCACTTGGTAGCGTAACGTGCGCTTCGTTGCACTGCTCGCCTCAGCCGCAAAAGAGGACGACCCTAGCGGCCTTATAATAACTTAGCCCGGCACTACCCGCCTCCAGCCATGCGCGGACCCGTATGATATACTCCCCGGATGGCCGATTTTGCCGGGTTCCCAAGTCATGTTTCCGCCATCGCAGCCGATACAATGGTCCCCCGGCACACTGCCATCGTCCGCGTCACTCACTGGATCGCCACGTTGTGCTTCTTCGCCCTGCTCGTCAGCGGAACTGAAATTGTCATTTCTCACCCGCGCTTCTATTGGGGCGAAGCCGGCAACGTACTAACGCCTGCGCTGTTCACGCTGCCGATCCCGGCCTCGCGGTCCACTGTACGGACCGGCTACGGGTACGTGCTGCCGGACCAGAACGGCTGGAGCCGCTATCTCCACTTTCAAGCCGCTTGGGCTGTGGTATTGACCGGCTTGGTGTATGCCGTCTCCGGCCTGTTGACACGCCATTTCCGGGAAAATTTGCTTCCTGCTGGAGCCGACCTCTCGTGGCGGGCGGTCTCTAGCTCAATCGCGAGCCACCTGCGGTTCAAGCCGCCGAGTGAAGCGGAAGACTGGTCCTATAACGTGCTTCAGCGCCTCGCCTACCTGTCTGTGGTCTTCGTGCTGTTCCCCCTGGTGATCTGGACGGGCCTGGCGATGTCTCCCGCCATCGCGTCCGCGTTTCCTTTCGCCGTCACTGTGCTCGGCGGCCAGCAATCCGCGCGCACGATTCATTTCGTTGTCTCCGTGTTTCTTCTAGTCTTCCTCCTGGTCCACATCGTGATGATTTGTGTTGCCGGATTCAGAAACCGCATGCGAGCCATGATCACCGGCCGCGTCGGCACACATAAGGAGCACGCATGAGCAACCTCTCACGCCGCAAATGGATTACCACTGGGCTTGCGGCGACGGCGGGCGCATCCGGCTTGGCCGTGGCCGCCAGACTTGCGAATCGATATGGCCTGATCCCGCCCGATCACGGCAGTATGTACGGCCCCGGCGAAACGCTAACTTATGCTTCCCAGCGGCTGCTGACGCGCTACTCGTTGGCCCGTGAGTTCCCGCGCAGCCAGATTTCGAAGCCTCCCTTTGCAAACGAAGTGGCTCCGTTGGGCGAACCCTTCAAGCGCCTTCAGGCCGGAGCGTTCGCGGACTGGCGGCTCGTCGTCGACGGCATGGTCGCCCGCCCCGCATCGTTCTCTCCTGCCGAACTTAGAAGTTATCCTTCCAGCAGCCAGATCACTCACCTCGCTTGTGAAGAAGGTTGGTCTTTCATCGCCGAGTGGACCGGAGTGCCGCTATTGCACGTCTTGAACGTCGTGGGGATCCTCCCGCAAGCCAGGTATGTGGTCTACTTCTCGTTCCAGAGCGACTGGTGGGATAGCGTCGATATGGCCGATGCATTGCATCCCCAGACTCTCGTAACCTACGGAATGAATGGCGGTGGGCTTCCCGTGGGCCACGGCGGTCCGCTTCGTCTGCGTGTCCCCCGCCAGCTCGGCTACAAAAGCGTGAAATATATCACCCGCCTGACGGTCACCGATAGCCTGAAAGGCTTCGGCAAGGGCTTGGGCTCCGCGTCGCCGGAAGGCGGTTATGCCTGGTACGCAGGCATCTGACGCTACTGTGGCTTTACAAAGAGTGTCATCACGCCATGCCAAGAGCGCCGCGACCACTGGAAGGAACTGACATAAGATCAGACTCGCACGCCGGAACGCATTGAGACATCAATCAGTTTCGTTTCGGAAAGAATTTTCGCGGAGCACAACTTCAGGCTCTAACTATCACCCGATACCCTGGATATCGTTGGCGCCGAACGGAACGAAACGTTCTCCGGCGGAAGTCAAATCACGTTCAGAAGAGCGATGGGAGCCAGTCTGCGTAATGTCCGAACGCAATTATTTGCGCACCACAACTGACTATTGCGTAAACATTCCGATTGCTCGCGCGGAGTAGGTCCGATAAGACTGCTGCGCCGCAGGTGAGTTCAGCGCGTAGTCGGCTCCGTACACACCAAAGGTTGTCCCCAAGGCGACAACGGGAGGTGGCCCTGGCCTTCCCAGCGTTATCGCCCAATCGTTTGTGGTTAGCGGTCCGCCTACGCCCTGACCGCCATCGGAGGGGGCATCAAAATCCACGACGCCCGGACTGGTCGCGACCGGCACTCCGTCCGAGTTCACAAGCGCGGTGGTGAAGCCAAACGTAAAGTTCCCGCTGGTCGGCACTTTGGTTCCTTCGATCACGTCGAACGGAATCGCTTGTGGAACCGAACCGAGTTGTTTAATCTCGAAACCCCTACCAATGCCTACCACGGTATAGACCGTAAAGGCTTCAACCGGCTTGTATTCGAACAGCAGGGGTGTGATGTACCCGGAGGTGTTGCCCGCGGTCGTGAGATCAAAAAGGTATTGGAATGCAACCAGATTCGTTCCAGCCGGGAAAGATCCCCCGACGTATATGTTTACCTGGCCGGAAAAAGTGTCCGTCAGCGACCGATGTGTGGGCGTCGATCCCTCGGCAACAGGAGTGTACGACGAGGTCGAAGTCGCGCCGTTGTCGCCACCCAAGGCGGGCGGCGACGCGGTCAAGGACAAGCCAACGAAACACCCGAACACAAAAATCGCGCGGATCATTCGAATTCGATTTGTGGAAAACATCAAACCTGCCCCCTTTTCAGCATTTTGTCTCAACGCGGCGAGCGCTCGGTAGAAAGTATAAGCCCAACTGCATGTCGATACCAAGCGGTTTCGTAAATTTAACCTGATAAACTACCCTCAGCATCTGTGATACTCCCTTCCCGCAGTTGCTTGCCGCAGAGTCGGCACTGCCGCGGAAACCGCGGGCACGTTCGCCGGTTACGACATCACTTGGGGTAGAAACGGCTTGGCAGGGCCCTTTCGAATTGTGGTGGCGGATTCCGCGAGTCTGCAAGGACCGGCCACGTGTCTCATGGGGCTAAAGTGAGGAGCCAGGTGTCACCACGGGCCGGACCGGTGCTATATCCACCGAACATCAGAATGGCCTTATTTGTCGAATCGTAATCCATACCGAATGCGTATCGGTTGGGAGGTACGGCAGCCGGGTAGATCTGATTCCAGGTGATCCCGTTCCATACCCAGGTGTCATTCGTGGAGTTTTGCCAATTTCCGCCGACTGCTCCACCGAAAAGCACGATTAGGCCGAGATCTGGGTCATAGGTCATGGCTGATCCCGATCGCGGCGACGGGGCGGATGTTGGGAACCGTTGCGCCCACGTAGTACCGTTCCAGGTCCAGGTGTCGCCATATACCGCGTTGCCATTGCTACCGCCAAATAGAACCATGGTTTTGGTCGCCGCGTCGTAGGCCAAAGCCGATTGCCGAGCAGAGGGACTGGTGGACGGGTTCTGCTGGGTCCACGTCTTGGCTACGCCATCCCACGTCCAAGTGTCACCGAGACCACCGGCGCTGTTGCTGCCGCCAAACAGCACCACGGTGTTGGTCGCCGGGTCGTAGGCCATGTTTGAGGCACGCGCGGAAGGAGACACAGGGGGAAATTGCTGGGTCCAGTTGATTCCATCCCAGGTCCAGGTGTCGTTGAGATATGTGCCCGGTGTGCCGTAGACGCCTCCGAAAAGTACAATGTTCCGCGCCGCCCCGTCATACGCCATTCCGGCTCCATCGCGCGCCGATGGTGAAGTAGTGGGCGAGGCCGGGAACCAACCTGCCCGCCATATCCAGGTGTCGCCCAGGTTCTCATGACTGTTGCTATCGCCGCCAAAGAGCACCGTTGAGTACGTTGCGCCGTCATAGGCCATACTGGTCGAGGCCCGAGCCGCAGGCGATCCTATTGGAATCCAGTTCACTGTTTGGGCTTTCAGCGTGCCAACGTGCATTACAACGGCACTAACAAGTAACAGCACCGCCCCAAGAACCCGAATTATCGTTTTAAAGGGGAAGAACAGCCATTTCATCGTCAACCTCCATCGGTTTGAACTACGGCCGATAAGTATATCAGTTTGTAGATGACAGCGGCGTATCAGGGCTAGTGGCGCATTCCTGTAGCGAAATCCCGTCGCACAAGCTTCTTGAGCAACGGCTGAAGGCATAGCGGCTTCCGACAGGTTCATCGGAACGCTATGGTAACGTCGATCATGTTCGAAAGATGAGCGCCCTCAGCAGCCAGAGATGGTTTATCACCCAGGCGAACGGCCAGGAGTTCATTGCCCGCAAGAGGCAGGCCCGAGGCGTTCGTCGGTTTCTCCAGTTGTGAGGCGGCGCACGCACGCTTACGACCCATTTCGCAGAGCGTGCCGGCGCTAGTCCGCTCACCGGCAAATCTCGCCCGCGCATCGGGATTGTAGTCCTCCTGTCGATATTTGCTAGGCCGGACGGCTGTGGAGTTGTAACCTTTGGACAAGTATGCTGAAGACTGTCGCTGGACCGGCCCTTGTCTGCCTCGCGCTAACGCTGGGTTGCGCATTCTCTTGTTTCGCTCAATCCAACAGCGGAACCGTTCAGGGGTCGGTTCTCGATCCTTCAGGAGCGGTCATTGCCGGCGCAGTCGTCACCATTCAGAACCCCGTCTCCCACTACAGCCGCAGCGCCGCGAGCGACAGCCAAGGCAAGTTCGAGTTCGCGAACATTCCGTACAACAACTACCACCTCACCGCCGTCGCCGCCGGGTTTCAGGCGGGGACCGAGGACATAAACGTAAGGTCGGCCGTGCCGATGGAGTTGAAAATCAGTCTGGCCCTCGGCAAGGAGACCCAGACCGTTACCGTGGAAGCCGGCGCGGATTTGATCGAGACTACGTCCACCACCCACACCGATGTCGATCGCGACCTGTTCGACAAACTGCCTCTCGAAAGCTCGTCCTCCTCACTCAGTTCGCTGGTCACCCTGGCCACCCCTGGCATCTCCGCCGACTCGAACGGACTGTTTCATGGATTCGGCGATCACGCCTCGAACTCCTTCTCGCTCGACGGCCAACCGATCACCGACCAGCAAAGCAAGGTCTTCTCGAACCAGATCCCGCTCGACTCCGTGCAGTCCATGGAAGTGATCGCGGGTGCGCCGCCGGCTGAATATGGCGACAAAACCAGCGTTGTGATTGTGGTGACGACACGCTCGGGACTCGGGCAAACGCAGCCGCACGGCGACGTCACAGCCTCCTACGGCAGCTTTGGCACAAGTAACGGGGGATTTGACTTGGGTTACGGCGGCCAGAACTGGGGCAACTTCATTTCGGCCAACGGCATGAACACCAGCCGGTTCCTGGACGGGCCTGAGTTCGCCGTGATGCACGATCATGGCAATGAGCAGAACCTGTTCGACCGCGTGGATTTCAAGCCCTCCCAGGCGGATACGCTGAGTGTGAACCTAGGCTATACACGATCCTGGTTCCAGACGCCCAATTCGTTCGACGCCCAAGACGCCACCGCGTGGTCGGGACTGGTGGTGAACAACAACGGACTGGGCCCCAACGGCCTGCCTGTAGGCTCCACGGATCAACGCTCTCAGATCAAGACGTTTAACGTGGCTCCCACGTGGACGCGGCTGGCGAATACGCACACGGTGTTCACGTTCGGGGGCTTCGTGCGGCAGGATCAATACAACTACTATCCGAGCGACAATCCTTTCGCCGACCTGCAACCGGATTTGCAGCTCCAGACGATTGGCCAGAGCCGCACGCTTACCAGCGCCGGCCTGCGCGCGTCCGTATCGTACTCCAAGGGCATCCACAACGTGAAGGCGGGGATTATCTATGAAGACACGATACTGACGGAAAAGGATCGCTTCGGAATTGTGGATCCCACGGCGAATGCCGTGTGCCTGAATGCGGATGGCAGCGCCTATACGGGCGCAGGGTTGACGGATCCCGCGCAATGCGCCGGGGCGTTGACACCGAATCCGAACTTCAATCCGCTGCTGGCCTGTTACGACTTGACCAGGACGACGGCATTGCCGGCATCGGACGGCTGCCCGAGTTCCAACAGCGGCTTGTACCATTTTTACGGCCACGCCAACATCCGGGAACTGTCCTCGTACATCCAGGACACCATTACGAAGAACAACTGGTCCTTCAATCTGGGTCTGCGCTTCGACTACTACGACGGCCTGGTTACCGCCACGCAGCCGGAGCCGCGCTTGGGCATCGCATACAACATCAAGCCGACCAGCACGGTGCTGCGGATTTCCTACGCGCGCACGATGGAAACTCCGTTCAATGAGAACCTGATACTTTCGAGCGAGGGATGCAACGATCCGGTGATCAGCGCGCTCATGGCATCGACGATCTCGCCCTGCGTGAGCAGCGTACCGCTGAGTCCAGGCTGGCGTAACGAGTTCCACGCGGGTTTGGAGCAAGCTTTCGGACACTACCTGGTGGTGGATGGCGAGTACATCTGGAAGTACACGCACAAGGCTTACGACTTCAGCGTGCTGGGTGATTCACCGATCACGTTTCCGATAGAGTGGGACCGCTCTAAGATCCCCGGATACGCTATCCGCACGAGCGTTCCGAACTGGCGCGGCTTGACGGCGTTTGTGGTGATGTCGCACGTGGCGGCGCGATTCTTCGAGCCGCAAGTCAGCGGCATCGGCGCCGCCCCGGTTGGGTCGGAGGTGTTCCGCATCGACCACGACGAGAACTTTAACCTGACCACTCACTTGCAATACCAACCCTGGAAGAAAGGGCCGTGGTTCGGCTTCAACTGGCGCTACGATAGCGGCCTGGTGGCCGGTCCGGTACCGTGTATCGGCGGCAATTGCGCGAATGGGCCCAATGGAACCGACAGCGAGGTGGATGTGTCCGGACTGTCGCCGGATCAGCAGTTCCAAGCCGGCCTCTATTGCGGGAGTGTGCACGCCACTCCCACCACTCCGATCAGTCCGACTGGCTTATGTCCGGCATCGCTGTACGGCTCGAACCTGGTAAAAATACCAGCGGCCGGAACGGAGAACGACGACCACAACCCGCCGCGCATTCAACCACGTAGCCTGTTTGATATGGCCTTGGGTCACGACAATCTTTTCAACGGCGACAAATACAAGTGGAGCTTGCGTTTGACGGCCGTCAATGTGACGAACGAATACGCGCTTTACAATTTCCTTTCGACCTTCAGCGGAACGCACTACGTCACGCCGCGCGCCATAACGGCCACGATTGGGTTCCACTTTTAGCTTCCGAACCGTGGTTGCGGTCAGGGCCATCCCGCGTTCGTGGTCATTTGAAATACTTCAGGATCTCGCCTCTGTCAGCCGGTCGGACGCGTGCCCTCTCGATAGTGTAAAGCGGCTTCGAGCCGGCTGGCTCGCCGGCGGTGGCCCGAAACGTTCCCCACACCCAGACCAGAGCCCTGGACGAGAACCGGGCTCGAGCGTCCGGATCGAGATGGACTGCGATCATTTGGTCTCCGAATCGATGCGCCGGGTGCAACATGTTTCCGGCGTCGGGTAGCAAGACGAAATCTTGGACGAACTCTCCATCGCCGCTTGCATGATCGCTTTCGACCGTGTATCCGAGAGCTTGAACCGGCGCTCCATTGAAGAGCGAGGACCCACCGTCTAACGCGTGAGGATGATCGCGCAGCAGGGTTGACCAAGTGAGCACGGAGTAACTCCCCGCCGAATTCCCGATCGGGACGAGATCGGAAAGATCGGGGCGGCTCGTATAGGAGATGGCCAATAGTGCTCCGGCGAGAGGAATACCGATACCGGCGCCGATCAGTAGCAGTGTGCGGACTTCCTCAGTTCGCGAAATGGAAAGCTTCCTCTTTCCCCGGCCTGGACCCCGCACGGTGTAACTTTACGCCCGTTGGCTGTTCCGCCAAAGGAAATTCCGGCAGGCGGCCTGCTTCCCCGGATGACCGATCTAAGCTGCGGGACCAGCGGGCACTGGCAGAACGAGGGATTTCGGGGTAGCGCGGCGCACCTCAGGCCGCTGTCTGCTCCGTCGAAAGGATCGCCGCTCTCTCATGTGAGGCGGCGTGCGGCGGCTCCTTCGAGGGGCGCGACAGCAACCGGGCGGAATTGAGAATAAACACCATCTCCGAAGTCACGTGGATAAGCGCCGCCAGGACTGGGTTCAGAAATCCGAACGCCGCCAGCGCGACTCCCACTGCATCGACACTCAAGGTCCCGGCGAAATTGGTCATGATGATGCGGTGGCACCGGCGCGCAATCTTGATGACCTCCACCACCTTCAGAAGGTCGTTGCCGAGTAACAGCACGTTGGCGCTTTCGCGGGCGATCTCGGTGCCGGAGCCCATCGCTATTCCGACGTTGGCTTCCATCAGCGCGGGAGCATCGTTGATCCCGTCGCCAACCATCGCCACCGTCTTCCCGGCGCTGCGAAGGTCTCTGACGCGATCCAGCTTCTGCTGGGGGAGAAGTTCTGCTTCCACCTCGTCTACTTGAAGCTGATGTCCGATTGCGCGGCCGATAGAGGCCGTGTCCCCGGTAAGGAGAACCGTCCTGATGGACATCTCCCGGAGCGCCCGCACAGCCCCGACAGCTTCAGGCCTCAGAACGTCGGCGATTCTCAGGCTCCCCAAATGGACGCCGCCGTGAGCTACCGATATTTCGGTGGAGGAATCGTGATCCGCGCCAGGGGTGGAGGACTCCACGCCATGCTCCAGCAGAAATGCTCTGGTTCCGACGACCGTCTCCTCCCCACCCACGCGGCATGAAATGCCTTTGCCGGGCGTGTATGAAAACGCTTCGGGATTCACTACCCCTAAGTCTGCTTCGTTGGCCGCCATCAAAATGGCGCGGGCCAAAGGATGTTCGGAATAGCGCTCCGCACTCGCGGCAACCTGCAGCAATCGTTCGCGCCCGATTCCTGCCGAAGGGTGGATCGATACGACCTCGGGATTTCCGAGCGTGAGCGTACCTGTCTTATCCAGAACCACCGTATCCACCTTGCCGAGGGTTTCCATGTACAATCCGCCCTTCACGATGGTGCCGTGCCGGGCTGCGCGTCCGATGGCTCCCAGGATAGCCAGCGGTGTGCCTGCGGCAATGCCGCACGCCCCGGCCACGATCACCACCGAAATCGTGGAGCGGGCGTTGTGCGTGAGAATGAACGTGAAACCAGCGCAAATCAGCGCAAAATAGACCAGGTAGCCCGCCAGGCGGTCGGCGGTTTTCTGGACTGGAGCCCGCGAACGCTCCGCCTGTTCGACCGCCTCGATGATCTTCCCAAATGCCGTATCGCTTCCCACGGTTTCAGTCTGGATTTCGAGTACTCCGGACTGGTTCACGGTACCTGCATAAACATGCGCGCCCGGAATCTTCTCGACCGGCATCGACTCGCCGGTAATAGTTGCCTGGTCGATGAACGAGTGGCCGCCCACCACCACGCCGTCAACCGGCACACGGCCGCCCGGCCGGACCAGGACCACGTCGCCGGTGCGCAGCTCGCTCAGGCTCGCGGAATGTACGCCGTCCGGACGCCGCAGTTCCACCTGCTGCGGCAGGAGATTCAGTAGATCCTGAATTGCCTGCCGTCCGCGGCCAACGGTCAACTCCTCCAGAACCTCGGCAATCAGAACGAAGAACACAATCACCAGCGCCGTGAAGACCTCTCGGATGGCGAGCGCGGAAACCAGCGCGATCGTCATGGAGAGTTCCATGGTCATACGGCGGGAAACAAGATCGGCGAAAGCTTCGCGGAATATGGGGTAGCCGCCGATCAAAACAGCCGCAAAGCCGGCGGTATCGAAGTGCGGCCACGGCTGCCAGAGCCGGAGCCACGTAACAACGATGGCCAGACCAACAAAGCCGATTCGTCCCAATTCGACCCACTTCGCCTGGTCGTGCTCGTGAGATTCCGACATGCCCTGCCCCCCAATCATGAGTGCCTATTTCATGTACATCTTGATGACATCGATCAGCTCTTGGGCCGCCTTGGCACGCTCTGAGGTGGGATGATGGTCCGGATCCACCACGTGAAATCGGATGTGGCCCTCAATGATCTCGGCCATCAGCCCGTCTATCGCGCCCCGGCAGGCGGCGACAGTGTGCAGAATGTGCGAGCATTCGGCGCCTTCCTCAAGCGACCTTTCGACGGCATCGACCTGCCCTTTGATGCGGCGAATCCGATTGAGGAGCTTCGCCTTATCGCGAACGACGTGTGCCAACTGGACGACCTCCTTGTTCCATGATAATATACCCCGGTTGGTATAGCGGTCAAGTTCGAAGCCGTAATGGAATTGTAATAAACGATGCCGAAAACCCGTAAAAGTTCGCTGAAGACGACGCACTCGAGCGTCGGATGCGTCCTGGTAAGCTTTAGAAGTTGTTACGGCGATATGCGCCGTGGCAAACCGGAGGTGCCGGTTGGTTAAAGTCTTAAGACGATCGTGGACCGAGATGTTCCTGGCCGCCGTCTTCGTCGAGAGCGGCCTCGCCCAGCAACCGCTAACGTGGGCAGAGCTTCGCACTAGGTTTGAAGCGAACAATCCGACCTTGGTAGCCGGCCGGATCGGCATTGACGAATCCAAAACGGCTGAGGTCACCGCCTACCTACGCCCCAACCCCAACGTGACCGGCGTGCTCGACCAGATCGATCCATTCACCAAACAGCCCCCGGTGAACGGATCGGGCCCAAACTCTTACAACCCCTTCAGATATGCGTTGCCGTCCGGCGCGATCGATTATCTTCACGAGCGGCAGCACAAGCGCGAGCTGCGGAGAGACAGCGCCCGGCAAGCCACGGCCATCGCGGACTCGCAGTTAGCCGACCAGGAGCGAAGCCTTCTTTTCAATCTGCGCGGCGCCTTTGTGCAAACCCTGCAGCAAAAGGCGATTCTCGCGCTGGCGCAGGAAAACCTGTCCTATTACGACCAGGTGCTCAAAGTGAGCCGCGATCGCAAAGCACTCGGCGACATCGCGCAAGTGGACCTCGATCGCCTCGAATTGCAGCGCGTGCAGTACGAGACCGACCTGGAGACAGCCACAGTAAACCTGAGGACGGCCAAGATCCAGCTCCTGACGTTGCTGAACGACCGCACGCCGGTGGAGCAATTCGATGTCGCCGGACCGTACGAGTCTCCGGATCGGATATCCTCTCTAGAGGAATTTCGCAAGAGCGCACTCGATGCCAGGCCGGATCTAAAGGCAGCCATGCAATCCATTGACAAAGCCAAAACGGACAATCGCCTGGCATGGGCCAATGGATCGGCCGACCCAACCTTCGGTGTGGATTTTGCGCGCAACCCGCCCATCCCGGTCTACATGGGAGTCAGCGTCTCCGTTCCGTTACGAGTCTTCGATCGCAACCAGGGCGAGAAGGCTCGAACCGAGCTCGACATTACGCGGAACCAGCGGCTACGCGATGCAACCGAGGCTCAGGTGTTCAGCGATGTCGATTCGGCTTACGCCGCTATCAACAGCAATCTGACGCTGCTGAAGACCTACAAGGCAAATTATCTGCAGCGAGCCATTCAAGTGCGCGACACTGTGTTGTTCTCCTACCAGAACGGCGGCGCATCTTTACTGGATTTTATTCAGGCGCAACAGGACTACAGGAGTGTTCGGGTGAACTACCTGAATCTCGTTGGCGCCTATTTGACGAGCGCCGCTCAAATGAATCTTGCCGTAGGACGCGAGGTAATCCAATGAAGTGTCCCAGGTTCCCGGCCGTGATCTTAGGTTTGGTGTTGGTCTTGCTGGCATGCGGCTGCAAAGCGCCCGAAAGCGACCAGAAGGCGGAAGCCCCGCCAGCGCTGAAGGTCCAGCGTGTAGAGGACCGAAATGTAGTTGAAGTGGATCATCCCGAACGCTTCTCACTGACGGCATCGGTCGCGCACACGGCCAGGCCGGAATTGAAAGTCACTGGGACCGTCAATCCAGATATTTCCAGAAACGTTCCCGTCATTTCACTGGCTTCCGGCCGTGTCTTGGAGATTGGCGCTCGCCTTGGCGATTACGTCAAGAAGGGCCAACTTCTCATGAAGGTGCAAAGCGCCGACATCTCTGGAGCCTATTCCGACTATCAGCAGGCCATTGCCGACGAAGGACTGGCCCGCAAGCAGCTCGAGCGGTCAAAACTCCTATACCAGCGAGGCGCGATCGCCGAGAAGGACCTCGAAGTCGCGGAAGCCGCCGAAATCAAGGCCACGGTCACGATCACGACCACTCTCGAACATCTCCGCGTCCTTGGAGTCGACCCGGATCACCCTTCCCCAATCGTTGAGATCAAAGCGCCAGTTTCCGGTGTGATCAGCGACCAGCAGGTCACTAATGCCGCGGGCGTACAAGGTTTAGCCTCACCCAGCCCATTCACCATCTCGGACCTTACTCATGTGTGGATTGTGTGCGACGTATTCGAAAACGACCTCGACGATGTGCGTCTCGGAGAGAATGCGGAGATCCGCTTGAATGCCTACCCAAAGCGCGTGATTGCCGGTACTATCGGCAACATCGGTCCAATTCTCGATCCGAACATCCGGACCGCCAAGGTGCGTATCGAAGTAGAAAACCCTGGGCTGATGCGTCCGGGAATGTTCGTGACCGCCACGTTCCATGGCCCGCAAAAAGAAACACGGGCTGCTGTGCCCGCTCCTGCAATCTTGCACCTGCATGATCGCGATTGGGTCTACATACCACTGAACGACAGGCGATTCAGGCGTGTGGAAGTTGTCGGGGGCGATATGCTTCCCGGCAACATGCAGGAAGTCATTTCAGGCATCGCACCGGGTCAACAAGTGATCGCTAATGCGCTCGAATTCCAGAACACGGTGCAACAGTAATGATTCGCTCTATTGTTGACACAGCTTTGAACAACCGCTTTATCGTGCTGGCGCTCGCGCTTATGCTTTTGGTCGCGGGGCTAATCGCTTTCAAGGCTCTTCCCGTAGAAGCATATCCGGATGTTGCCAATACGTGGGTCCAGGTGATTACGCAGTGGCCTGGCCGGGCAGCGGAAGAAGTCGAGCAACAGATCACGGTTCCGATCGAAATCCAGGTGAACGCGCTTCCGCATTTGTTGCACGTGCGGTCGGCGTCGCTCGCGGGGATCTCGGTCGTCAACCTGATTTTCGACGACGGTTCCGACAACGATTGGGACCGCCAAAAAGTGCTCGAACGGCTTACAGCAGTTACACTGCCCCCGAACGTGACCGCGCAGATTGGCCCTGATTTCAGTCCGATTGGCTCGATCTACTGGTATACCATCGAGTCCACAAATCCGGCATATGACGTCATGGAATTGAAGACTCTTCAAGACTGGGTGGCCGCTAAGTACATACGATCGGCGCCGGATGTGGTCGACGACTCGTCCTTTGGAGGCATTACCCGCGAGTACCAGGTGCGTATCGACCCTGACAAGCTGATCTCATATGGGCTGAGTCTGGCACAGATCGAGCAGCAACTCTCCAATAGCAATGCGAACGCCGGCGGAAGTTTTATTGAGCAGGGCGCGCAGCAGGTAAATGTCCGGGCGGTGGGGCTCGTCACCAACGTGAAGGACATCGAAAAGACAGTGCTCAAGACGCAAAACGGTACGGCCGTCCGCGTGAAAGACATTGCTGTGGTCGCGCAGGGCCCGAAGATCCGCCTGGGACAGATCGGAAAAGCGATCCACCGGAAGGATGGCGTAGTCCTTGACGATAACGATGTAGTAGAAGGAATCGTATTCATGCGCAAGGGCGCGGGTACGGCCGCCACTCTGGACGGAATTCACGCCGCGGTTCAGCGGCTCAACGACCACATACTGCCTCCGGGGGTCAAGATCGTTCCTTATCTGGACCGCGACGACCTGGTCCAGTACACCACGGACACCGTGCTGCACAACCTGAGAGAAGGCATGATCCTGGTAGTGATCGTCCTTTTCCTTTTGCTTGGCAATATCCGCGGCGCTCTTATCGTCGCGATAACTATTCCCTTTGCGCTCCTCTTCGCTTCCATTTGCCTGGACCTCCGGCATATCTCAGCCAACCTGCTTTCCTTGGGCGCGTTGGACTTCGGCATGGTCGTGGATGGTTCGGTGGTCATGGTAGAAAATATCGTGCGCCACCTGAACCGGAGGGGAGATCCGAGAACGCCGATGGAACAGATCCGCGCGGCTGCGCACGAAGTGCAGCGGCCCGTATTCTATGCCATTGCTATCATCATCACGGCCTATCTTCCCATCTTCACGCTGCAACAGGTCGAAGGAAAGTTATTCAAGCCCATGGCCTGGACGGTGGCCTTCGCATTGCTCGGCGCGCTGATCTTCTCCATGCTGGTCGCGCCGGCATTGGCGAGCTTCTTTTTCCGGAAAAACGCTCATCAATGGCGCAATCCGGTGATGGACTTTGTCACTGCCCACTACAGGCGTATGGTCGCTTGGTCCGTGCGCACACGCTGGCTGACGGTTGGAGTAGCGGTGCTTTCATTCGCGGCTGCCATTTACCTGGCGTTCAGCGGAGTGATCGGATCGGAATTCCTGCCGCACCTCGACGAAGGCGCCATTTGGGTGCGCGGCACGTTGGCCCCGAGCACCGGGCCGACGGAAGGGACGCAGATCATCGATCGGGCCCGCCAGGTGCTATGTTCCTTTCCCGAAGTCCCTCAGGTTGTTACCCAGGTGGGCCGCCCGGATGACGGCACAGACACCACGGGCTTCTTCAACACCGAGTACTTCGTCGACCTTCTGCCCAAGGAGAAATGGCGGCCGGTTTTTCATCAGGACAAGGAGCGGTTGATCGCCGCTATGAACCGCGAACTCGAGAAGATTCCCGGCGCGATCTGGGGGTTTTCGCAACCCATCTCCGACAATCTGGAGGAAGCTGTGAGCGGCGTCAAGGGCGCTCTTGCCGTCAAGATCTACGGGGACGATCTCAAAGCGCTCGAAGCGAAGGGGGATGAAATCGTGGACGTCCTGCGAGGCGTCCGGGGCATCGACGACCTTGGCTTGTTTCGCTTGCTCGGCCAACCAAATCTGGACTTCGCCGTCGACCGGGACCGCGTGGCCCGTTACGGGCTAAATGTGTCGGACGTGCAGGACGCTATACAGACAGCGGTCGGGGGAAATGCCCTCAACCAGGTGCTGATCGGGGAACAACGATACGATCTCGTCCTGCGTTATCTGCCCCAGTATCGCGATACGAAGGAGGCCATCCAGAAAATTCGCTTGTTGGCGCCGTCTGGCGAGCGTGTTTCGTTGGCACAGTTAACCACAGTGAAAGTATCGGACGGCGGCTCGGAGATCTATCGCGAAGCAAATTCCCGGTACATCGCGGTCAAATACAGCGTGCGCGGCAGAGACTTGGGCAGTACCGTGGAAGAGGCCATCAGAAAGGTGAATGCCGCTGTAAAGCTTCCCACAGGATATACAATCGACTGGGCCGGCGAATACGAAAACCAGAAGCGGTCGGAGCGGCGGCTGTTGTTAGTGCTGCCAGTAACGATCGTCTTGATTTTCGCTATCCTCTACACCATGTTCCAATCGGTGAAGTGGGCGCTCCTGATCCTCACGAACGTAGCCATGGCCCGCATCGGCGGACTGCTCGCATTGCTGATCACACACACAAACTTCAGTGTCTCGTCGGGAGTGGGTTTTCTGGCGCTTTTCGGTGTGTCGGTACAAACCGGCGTCATCATGCTGGAATACATCAATCAGCTTCGCCGCAGAGGATACACCATTGACGAAGCTGCGGTGGAAGGCGCCGTGCTGCGCCTTCGGCCGATCATCATGACCATGTTAGTTGCGACATTGGGGCTGCTTCCTGCCGCCGTCTCGCATGGCATTGGATCGGATTCCCAGCGTCCTTTTGCGATCGTCATTGTAGGAGGTCTGATCTCCGACTTGATCCTGAGTATCTTTTTATTGCCGACCCTCTATGCCTGGTTCGCTAGGAGCGGCGATCGGCTTCCAGCCGCCGAAACTGAAGAATCCGTATAAAGGAAGGACTCCGCGAAATGAAAAAAGACGACGTTTGCGCTCTCATCAAGGAAGTAGCCATCATCCCAGCCATTCGGGTGTCCTCCGGCGCAGACGCGCATTTCGCGGCGGAAGCGGTCACACGTGGCGGGATACCAATCGTGGAAATTACCATGACAGTACCCGGAGCCGTTGAGCTGATTTCCCATCTCGCCCGGCACGATCCAAAAACGATAGTTGGCGCCGGAACCGTGCTCGACACGGACACGGCACGTCGCTGCCTGGACGCCGGCGCAAGTTTCTTGACCGCGCCCGAGTTCTTTCTCGAAGTTGTACAATTCGCGGCGAAGGAAAACGTGGCGGTTCTGCCGGGCGTGCTGACACCAACCGAGGTGGCCGCGGCGTGGAGAGCCGGCGCGGACTTCGTTAAAGTCTATCCCTGTGCGCAGATGGGCGGGGACAAGTACATCAAGGCGCTTCATACGGCTCTGCCCCAAATTCCGCTGGTCGCAGCGGGAGGCGTCAATCAGCAGACCGCGGCCAACTTCATCATATCCGGGGCTACCGCAATCGGTATCGGCACGGAATTGATCCCGACCGAGGCGATTGCGCGGCGCCAACCGGAGCGAATTCGCGAGTTGGCGCTGCGTTTCGTGGGGTTCGTGAAAGAGGCCCGTGAGCGTGTAGAAGAAATCAAACGGAGTGCCGTCGCGGAAAGGTATGAAGGTACCGAAAGGTGTGAAGTATAAGAATTCTGGTTATCGCTCGCAGCCTCGGTTCGCAGCCTCACCTCTCCCCAGCTTCCCGCCCAGCGCCCGACGCTCAGACCCATCCCCGGATCCACACCCAGTCGCCGCGCGCCCCCATCCCCCAAACCTCTCGCCCCCCTCTGCGTCTATCTCCCCATCGGGCTATAATTTATAATTCTGGTCAACACACCTCCGGAGAACCTCGTGAAAGCATGTCTAATCTTCATCCTGCTGGCCGGCGCCGCGCTAAACGCGCAATCCACCCGCGGCTCGATCGGCGGAGACGTCACCGATGCCGCCAAAAAGCCGCTGTCGGGCGTCTCCGTCACGCTCGTCCAGCAGGAAACCAACCAGAAACGCAGCGCTGTCACTGGCGCGCAAGGTGAATTTCTGGTGACCCTGCTCGCTCCTGGCGCCTACCGCCTCGAAGTGGATGCGCCCGGTTACCGCACTCATGTACAGAACTTGGTCCTCGATCAGAATCAGGAAATCCGCGTCGAGGTGCCCTTGCTGCCCGGCAAGACCACCGAGCAGGTCACCGTCTCAGCTACCCGAAGCCTGCTGCGCACCGACTCTGCCACCGTCGGCGACGTCATCGACACGCGCCAGGTGCAAGGATTGCCCCTCGATGGCCGCAATTTCTACGACCTGAGTCTGCTGCTGCCCGGCGTGGTGCCTGCCGCGGAGGGCTCGGCCGCCTCCGTGCGGGGCTCTTTCGCCATCAATATCAACGGCGCCCGCGAGGACGCCAACGACTTCCTGCTTGACGGCGTCTTTAACGGCGACCCCAAGCTCAATGGCGTCGCAGTCACCCCGCCCGTTGACGCCATCCGCGAATTCGAGGTCCTGTCCAGCACTTACGACGCCTCCTTCGGGCGCAATGGCGGCGGACAAATCAGCGTCGTGCTGCGCTCCGGCGGCAACCAGTTCCATGGCACCGCCTACGAATTCTTCCGCAATGCCGTATTCGATGCGCGCAACTATTTCGCCCCATCTGACACACCCGCGCCGCAGGACCAGCGCAACCAGTTCGGCGGCACACTCGGCGGACCCATCGTCAAGGACCGCACTTTCTTCTTCCTCGACTATCAGGGCACCCGCGACAGCACCGGCATCACCCAAGTCACCAACGTGCCCACCGTGGCCGAACGCACCGGCGATTTCTCCCAGAGCCCCATCCCCGCCATCGATCCCTATACCGGCGCGCCATTTCCCAACAACATGATCCCCAGCGCCTATTTGGACCCCACCGGCCTGGCCATCGCCGCGCTTTATCCCGCGCCCAATCGCAACGTGCTCAACCAGAACTATGTGTCGTCACCTGATGGACGCACGCGCGCCGACAATTTCGATCTGCGCGTCGATCATTCCCTCGCACCTTCTTCGCAGTTGACCGTCCGCTATAGCTTCGCCGACGGGAGCCTGTTCGAGCCGTTCACCGGCGTCGGCTTTCCCCTGGTGCCCGGATACGGCGACAACGTCCCCACCCGCGATCAAAACGCCATGATCGCCGAAACGCACGTCTTCACGCCCGCCCTGCTCAATGAATTCCGCGCCGGATTCGACCGCGTCTCCGAGGGCGTCTATCAGCAGGATATCGGTCAAAACGTCAATAGCCAGGTCGGCCTGCCGACCATCTCCACCAACCCGCGCGATTTCGGACTCAGCTTGATCTCGGTGACCGGATTCTCGCCCCTCGGCGATGAAGACAACAACCCGCAGCATGCCACCACCAACGTCTATCAGTTGAACGATAACCTGACCTGGGTGCATGGCCGCCACCAAGCCAAGTTCGGCGTGGATTACCGGATCACGCAGCAAAACGCCTATCGCGACATCGAATCCCGCGGCTTCATCGACTTCCTGGGAGACATCACCGGCAATGCTCTGGAAGAGTTGCTGCTGGGCTTGCCCACGGATTCCGGCGTCGCCACACTCGATAACCCCGAGCATCTGCGCACTCACAGCTACAACTTTTTCGCCAATGACACCTGGCGCGTGCGCCCTAATCTCACGTTGATTCTGGGGCTCCGCTACGAGTACAATTCGCCCGGAGTGGACGCCCAAAATCACGCCAACCTCTACGACCAGACCACGCAAACGCTCGTGCCCGTCGGCACCGACGGTATGCCGCGCGGCGGCTACGTCCCGAACCGCGACAACTTCGCCCCGCGCGTGGGCCTGGCCTGGACGCCCGCCGGATCGCCGCGCACGGTCGTGCGCGCGGGCTACGGCGTCTACTACGATCAGTCGTCGCTCGCTCCCGGCGAGGGTCTCTATTTCAGCCCGCCCTATTTCAATCTCAACGTCTACTACCCGCTCAGCGCCACCCAGCCGCTGCTGCTTTCCAACCCGTTCCCGAGCGACTTCCCTTATCCTTACCCGCCCTCCGCGCTGGCCTTCCAGCGCAATCTGCACACGCCATATGTGCAGCAATGGAACTTCAATGTCGAGCGATCCCTCGGTGGCAGCCGTATGTTCGAGATCGGCTACGTCGGCTCCAAGGGCACCGATCTGATCGGCGCGCGCGACATCAACCAGCCCCCGCCATCCGCAAACCCTTATTTCGAGCGTCCGCTGCCGCAGTTCGCCGATATCGACCTGTTGGAGTCCAACCGGAATTCCAGCTACAACAGCCTCCAGGCCCGCTTCATACAGCGCCTGAACTTTGGCTTGTCGCTGCTCGCTTCCTACACTTTCGCCAAATCCATCGACAACGATTCCAGCTTCTTTTCGAGCACCGGCGATTCGAACTTCCCGCAGGACAGTTACGACCTGCGCGCCGAGCGCGGCCTTTCCAACTTCGATGTTCGCCAACGGTTCGTGGCCAGCTACGCCTACGATCTGCCGTTCCACTCGGCCTCCCGCTGGCTCAAGGGCTGGCAGACCTTCGGCATCCTGCAGTTCCAGACCGGCCAGCCGTTCACCGTGGACCTGCTGGCGGATGACGACAACAGCAATACCGGCATCGACAGCCTGGGTTTTGGCG